>Ga0308164_10000083_pt1 | contig 276920 bp, 264 predicted proteins | sample PhyTR2_FD_201031 | JGI IMG/M metagenome (GOLD analysis project Ga0308164, IMG submission 201031) | Phyllosphere microbial communities from UC Gill Tract Community Farm, Albany, California, United States - DLSLT.R2 | ecosystem: Host-associated > Plants > Phyllosphere > Unclassified | place...
CCATTGTATCCATAGGGATTTTTACGCTGTCTATTTTGGCAGCATAGACGTCTGTGATTTGCTGATAATCGTCATTGTCTTTGCAGGAAACGGCTGCTAATGAAAACAATGAAATGACTGATAAAACAAAAGCTTTCTTCATGATCTTTTCTTTATTTAGTTACTAAAATTGCCTTTTGACAGATATACGACTTTTTTGGTGTCAAAGAATTCCTCTTCAAAATAATTTTTGAGCTGGAAGATTTCGCATTTGATGCCCGCGAGTTCTTCGCCGAGATCGCCGCCTTTGAGGTAAAGAACGCCGTTGTGCTTTGGGTTGAACTGCTCTTTCTCAAACTTGCCACGCAGCCAGGTAAGGAAGACCGGCATCTGCGTGACTGCACGGCTCACTACGAAATGGAATTTCTCTTTCAACTGTTCCGCTCTCATATGATGCGCCGTAACATTCGCCAGTCCAAGACTTTCTGCGACTCCGTTTACGACAGCAATTTTTTTGCCAATGCTGTCTACAAGAGTGAACTTCACATTTGGGAACAAAATAGCCAGCGGAATACCAGGAAATCCGCCGCCGGTGCCGATATCCAGCACTTTGGTGTGGTCTGCAAATGCCATCACCTTTGCAATGCCGAGCGAGTGCAGGATGTGCTTTTCGTAAAGGCTTTCTGTGTCTTTTCGGGAGATGACGTTGATCTTCTCATTCCAATCTTTGTAAAGCGTTTCCAGGGCTGCAAACTGATCTTTCTGACTGCTGGTGATATCGGGAAAATATTTTAATATTAATTCTAAAGACATAAGGCGAAAATAGGATTTTAATAGGATTTAAACAAAAAAGCCATCAAAAAATATTGATGGCTTTCTTTCTATTATTAATTTTTTATTTCAGGACTTTTTTGGTTGTAACTGTGTTTCCTGATTTTGCTTTGATAATGTAAAGACCTTCCGGAAGATTATTCTTGTTGATAAGAATTTCTTTTTTTGAGGATTTGCTTTCGTAAATCAATCTGCCCAGTGCGTCATAAACGCTCACCATATCCAGATTTTCAGGGGAACTGATGATGAAATTCTGAAGATCCTTGTAGATCTGGATTCCTTTTTTGACTGCATTATCTGTAGCCAGCGTCTCCTGATTTTTGTATATAATCTGGAACCGGTCATCATACTGGCCTGCGCTGGTATTGAAAACATAAGCGCCATCCTTCAGGCTCACCACTTTGTTGAGATATGTATCTTTCAGATAAACATTTTGACCGGCATCGAAAATCCCTTCTTTATCTGTAATACTGATTGTATACTCACCGGCCAGAGACGCTTTGATCCCCAGTTTTACAAAGTCTTCTGACATCAGAGGTGTTTCTCTTGCCTGGATTCCTAATTTTTTGCTGTCTAAAATGCTCCAGAAAGAATCTGTACCTACGGCTAGTAATTCTGTATCAAAATCGCTGTCGTAGCCATTGGTTGCAGAAGGCATGTATCCGATAAGGATTTCATTGTTGACGTTGGTCGGAGACTTGAACTCCAGCCAGAATCTGTCTTTTTGTGCTTTGTTAGCTTCTCCTTTGTTGTAGAAGTTGGCATTTTCAGCAAATCGCATATTATCATTAAAAATAAGCGGCTGATTTTTCCCGGCAGGTCTGGCCTGAACAATGAAGCCCTGACCTACTGAAATGTAGCCGTTTGGCTTACGGTTGTTATAACCGAAATAAGTAGCGGATGTACCTCCTGTTCCGTTATATATTGCATAATTATTACCTTGATAATTGCTGCTCTGCTGGTTTAGAATACGGTCATCATTATTGGTCCAGCAATAGGCGACGCCAAATATTTTCTTGCTGTTTGCCGCATACAGATCATCAAAACTCAAATTGGAAGGATAAGGATTCCCAACCATATTGTAGCCGTGCGCTGCGTTGCTCCACTTGAGGATGAAAGAGAAATCTCCGTTTTGCGGTACGCCTTTGAACTCAAAAAGCGATGGTGTGGAGGCACTTGTAATCTTATCAGGGAAACTGTTTTTCCCTCTGATGGCGTAGCCTCTGGCAGCCTGAAAAGCTGATGTGGCAGTTAGCGTAATATCGTTTGCTAAAGTGGTGACAAAGTAGTCATTAGCTTCATTATAAACGTAGAATCTGTTCCATGGTGTTCCCGTTCCCGTTCCGGTCGCCTGATTGTATCCGTCAGAAAACTGATACAAGTTTTGTCCGGCTACCGGTGAAGACCAGTAATTGTAACCCATTTTAGGAATTACTGCTGTTTTCTGAATCGTGATATTTCCAACATTCTGGCCGGAACCGTACTGCAGCAGGTTCGCATTGTTTTCAATCAAGAATTTGTCTGTACCGGCATTGTTGATGATCTGACCATTCACGGTGATATAACCGCCCTGTTTTATAGTAATACTTGCACCTGTGTTGACTGTAAGATTTTTGCTGATAAAATTACCGTTTGCAGAAGTATCGTATTTTGTGTCCAGAATAGCATGTTTTTCTGCTGTAGGTACACCGTTGCTCCAGTGTGGCTGTGCAGCGTTCTGCCAGATAGTATCTGTAGAGAGTGATGTAGAATTATAAAAGAGACCGTCAATCTGCGGACCTGTAGCGCCTGAATAATACTGCATCACAAAGTGGCTGTAGCTGTTGAAAAGGTAAAGTCTTACATAGAGTTTTTCGCCGGCATTCAGTTTATAAGCATTCTCAAAGTTGAAGTTATAGACTGTCTCTCCTGCATTGAAAATACCTTCAGACAATGTTTTGACATCCGTAGAAAAATCTGCAGCTTTAGAATATCTGATCTGATAACTGACAGCTCCTGAGCCGGTGAATGACAATGTTTTTGGCTCTATGGTTTTGGTTGTACTTTTATTGTCTAAGATAAACTGAACATACTTCGAAGGATTGACGCTGCTTCCTGTCTCCAGATTGGAAGCGATATAAACCGGTGTAGACCAAGTGTCGGTGCTGAGTGTAATGCCGGAAGAGGTCATTTTCGCAGGATCAATAAAATTTTGAAAAGCCGTTCCTGAATAATCGTTGTTTTCCCATCTGATAAGCGGTGATGAATTGTTGGCAACCACATTCAGGGTTACAACTGCATAATTCGACACACCGTACTTATTGGTGATATTATAGCTGAAAGCATCTGCACCGGAATAGTCTTTAGCAGGCATATAATTGATGGTATTATCTGCATTAAGGACTGTCACACCGTGTGATGGCTGCGTGATAGTTACAGATGTTACCTGATTGCTGTAATCGTCATTAGACAAAGCGTTGATATTAATATCATTATTCACACTTGTTGTCACTGTGTCGTCATAAGCAAGCGGTGCAGTAGAACTGTATTCCACAATACCGTTGAAAGCCGGACCTTCATTATTATTCGGATGAAATTTGATTTGAAACTCATTATAAGTATTGTAAACATAAACACGCAGATAAAGGATCTGTCCGTCTGTCGCGATCGGCGCCGGGAAATTGTTTAGTGAAATATTGGTCCAGTTGGAGCCCAAAGTGGTTTCCGGGAGAATGTTTGCTGAATTGGTGAATGCACTGTCCAGCGCATAATCAATTCTTATTTTAGAACTGCTCCCGCCCATTCTTACCAGAAAGTTGAAATCTGAAAGGCTCAGTTTGTAGCCATTCTTGGGGCTTACCGTAAACTGAAGGTATTTTGTTTTATCAACAGTTGTGGTAGAAGGCCAGCCAGCAATCTGATACATTTTGTAATTGATGCTGTTTTCCCAATAGTCGCCGGAGCTGATTGCAAGCGGCGAAGTGATATTACCGGAAGTTACTTTTGTGTTGTAAATACTCGCAGAATTATCGGTATTGTTCCATCTTACTAATGATGCAGCTACATTGCCCACCACATTAAGGCTGACTGTCGCCGTATTTGAAACACCTACACTGTTCGAAACAGTATATTTGAAAGTATCTGTTCCCGTAAAGCCAACTGTAGGTTTATAAGTAACACCGGAGGTTCCGTTTACAGTTACAGTTCCGTTTACAGGCTGCTGAGTAATGGCAACCGCTGTAAATGCTGATGAAGATACGTCATTGGCCAGAATATTAAATTCGCCGTCATTATTTTTCGCAACGCTGTATGAATCATTATTGGCAACAGGCGCCGTGGGCATATCAGCAGCTACTGTACCTGTGATGTTTGGTCCTGTGCCTACACCACCTTGCGGTGTATACGCGATGTGGAAATTATTATAAGTTTCATAAACGTAAAGACGGATATATAGTGTTTTGCCGGACGCAACCGTGTTGTTCACAAAGTTACTCTGCGACAGATCGTGCCAGTTGCTGTCTGTAACTGCTGCCGTGTAAAGCGTTTGTGGACTGGAAAAATCGGAATTTGTAGAATATCTGATTTCAAATTTGGAATTTCCACTTTGATTTCTGTATCTTAGTTTCAGACTTTGCAGCGTAATTTTATAGCTGTTTGCAGGAGCAATTGTGAACTGAATATATTTATTGGTATCAATATTGCTAGAGTTGGAAAGTCCTGAGATCATAAAAAATGACTGGTCCCAGGTTGTAGGAGAAATACCTACGCCGCCTGCTGATGAAATAGGTAACGCAGAGACATTGGAAACAGAAGTTGGAGCCAGATCATTCTTGGTCCACCTTACAAGTTCGGTTTGCGAATTAAATAAATTTATCAGTAAAATAAAAAACAATAAATAATACTTTTTCATTATATCTTTGGGTTATAACTTTAGGGCGCACGAATAAAAAGTCCGGATCATTCAGACTTCAAATTGGGAAGGAAAACTTTATTAATGAGCACAGGAAAACGGCTGAATCAGTCAGTCATTTGTGCGGACAAATATTGTTTTCAAAATCGTGGTGCAAAAGTATCCATATTGAAAAGGAAAGAGACTATACGCATGGCTAGTTCTGCGCTATAACAGGAAAGACTACCCCTCGGGATAGTCTCTGATCAGTAGATGTTGTAGGTTTGTAAGGCTAATTATTAGTCATTTTTCTAAATAAATCCTTTCTGTCTTTAAGTTCGAGAATACTGTAAATATTTCTGACGTGATATTTCACGGTGCTTTCTGTGATAAATAATTTATCTGCAATTTCTTTGTTAGAAAAACCTTCGGAAATTAATTTTAAAAGCTCTTTTTGACGTTCTGTCAGTTTATCATTTTCAATAAAAAAATGTTCTGGGCTTAGCAATTTCACATCGGGCTGAGGATGGCTTGTGATGGTTTCCATGTCCTCTTTCATCTGTACAATTTCTGCCGCCATCTTCCTTTTTTCCAATCTAAGATCTCTGCTGTACACAAAAGAATAGGCTATGATAGAGAGCAGAATTAGTGCAATGGCAGCAGATCCTACTTTGTCCCAAAATATCGTGCGACTCTCGCTGGCTTCTTTCATCTCCGTATATTTCTTGTCTACAATGTGCATTTCGGAAACCTTGTTATCCAGATTCTCCAATTTTCTTAGAGAGTCCAGTTTTGCGCCTATCGCATAGGCCTTGTCCAGAAGATTGTGCTCTTTGTAGATTCTCTCCATTTCGGCAGAGGCCATTATTTCGTACTTCAGGATTTTATACTGTCGGGAAAACTGCATACTTTCCTTATAAAGACTCTCAACCTTATTAATATCATTTTTCTTGCTGTGCAGTTCCATCATTTTTACAAGGATGATGGGAAGATTCGCAGCATTGGCGTCCCGCATCAGCATAAATGCCTGGTCGTATTTTCTCTGTGCCAAGGCAAATTCCCTGTCCATCAAAAAAAGATAACCTTCCTGCATTAGTATATACGACTGATCCTCCGGAGACACATCAATATAATTTTTGTCTGCAATACGCTCCATCGCTTTTTTTGCTTTTTCAAAATTTTTGCTGTCAAAATATACGAATGCATACTCATAATCGAGTTTCTTTCTCAAAAAATTATTTTTCGGAAGGTCCTGTGCGATCTGATGAGATTTATTAAGATAGTCCAGGCACATCATATAATCGTTCACACCGCGGTATGTGATGGCCATGTATAAAAGGACTGCCGATTCTTCTTCTTTACTGAGATTACCTGAATATAATAAGTCGGAAAGTTTTTTTTGAGAAGTCAACTGCCGCCCTTCTCTGTTGTATCTGCAAATCTCTTTTTCTAGAGAAATCACATCTAACTGTTTTGCAGTCAGAAAGCTGGCAAGCAGCAGCAGCAATAGGCTGAATAAGGTGGTAGAGAATATTTTCATCTTGGTTTTAGGTTTTATTTTATTCTAAATTTTCATAATTTGATATCAAAATTGAAAATTTATTCGCAAAAATAATCAAATATTGAAAACTATCATTCAGCGATATACAAATTTTATTAATTATAATTAAGAATAATCATTAACTTTTTAAATCAGAAATTTCCTGAACAATTTAGTGCAAACAAGTCGGCAGTTCCCTATTAAAAAATTATATTTGTCAGATTGATCTAATAAAAAAGTATTTATGAATAAAATTTCTGACAGGCTGAACAGACTGAGCTATTCCCAAACCTTCGTAATGAGCAACAAAGCACGTGATATGAAAGCCGCAGGCATAGATGTCATCAGTCTGACTTTGGGAGAACCGGATTTTGATGTGCCTCAAAAAATCAAGCAGGCTGCATTTGACGCTATCAACGAAAACTACAGCCACTACTCGCCTGTTCCCGGTTTTCTGGAACTGAGACAAGCCATATCTGCGAAACTGAAAAGAGATAACAACCTGGATTACAAACCGACCCAGATCTGCGTTTCCAACGGCGCAAAGCAATCTATTATCAACGTCCTTTCCGCAATTGTAAATGACGGTGATGAAGTGATCCTTCCTGCACCATATTGGGTAAGCTATGATGAAATGGTAAAATTGGTAGGCGGAACTTCAGTTTTCATAGAAACATCGATCGATACGGAATTCAAATTCACAGCAGAGCAGTTAGAAAAAGCAATTACACCAAAGACCAAAGCACTACTATACAGTTCGCCGTGCAATCCTTCCGGCAGTTATTACACAGGAGAAGAGTTGGAAGCGATTGCCAATGTTGTAGCCAAATATCCGCACGTCACGATCATTTCTGATGAGATCTATGAGTTTATCAATTATGAAGGCAAACACGTTTCCATTGCCAGTTTTCCACAGGTGTACGAGCAGACTGCGGTGATCAACGGGATGAGCAAGGCGTTTGCGATGACAGGATGGAGAATCGGATATTCTGCGTGCCCGGAATGGCTGGCGAGTGCCTGCGATAAAGTCCAGGGCCAGATGACTAGTGGCGCCAATACAGTGGCTCAGAGAGCTTCTATCACAGCTTTGCAGATGGATCCTTCGGAATTACAATATATGATTACAGAATTTCATAAGAGACGTGATCTTGTTTTTGATCTGATGAAAGACATCAAAGGCTTTAAATGCAATCTTCCAAAAAGTGCATTTTACTTCTTCCCGGATATTTCTTATTTTATCGGAAAAAACCTGGACGGAACCGAGATTAAGGATGCTGACGACTTTGCGATGTTTTTACTGGAAAAAGCGCACGTTGGCTGCGTTGGCGGTGTAAGTTTCGGAAGTCCTGAATGCATTCGTTTTTCCTACGCAGCGTCGGAAGCTGATTTACGGGAAGCGATGAAGAGAATTAAGGAATGTGTAGAGAAATTCTAGTGGCACTATTCCTCTTTAATTAGATAAATAACATCACTGAAAAGTGGTGTTTTTTTTTATTTTAAATTATTGAAAAGAACAATTAATCACGTTTAATTGTTAAATCTTTGTTTGAATAATTAATACTAGAAGCATCTTATAGAATGATGTTAAATCAAAAAACAGACGTTGAATAGCACACAGCTCAGGCTAACACCGTTAGTTATTAAACTTTCATATTGATAGATTTTATAAATCGATATTTAATATTCAATTCACAAAATCTTATTAGCTTTGCAATATCAAATTTCAACAATTAAAACTTAAATATTATGTCATTAGTAGGTAAATTATTCCCAAATGTAGCGATCGATGCAATGAGCGAAATGGGTGATGATCTAAAAATCAACGTTTTTGAAGAAGCAGTCAACAATCAGCAAAAAGTAATACTGTTCTGGTATCCAAAAGATTTCACTTTTGTCTGCCCTACAGAATTGCACGCTTTTCAGGAAGCATTGCCAGAATTTCAGAAAAGAAATACAGTAATCATTGGTGCATCTTGCGATACAAATGAAGTGCATTTCGCGTGGCTAAACACACCGAAAGACAACGGCGGAATCGAAGGTGTAACTTACCCGATCCTTGCAGATACACACAGACAATTGGCAAACATCCTAGGAATTGTAGATCAGGATTTGGATTATGATGAGGAAGGAAACGAGGTGTACACTGGTTCCAACGTAACTTACAGAGCAACTTATCTGATCGACGAAACCGGAAAAATCTTCCACGAGTCTGTGAACGATATGCCGCTTGGAAGAAACGTAAAAGAATATCTCCGTTTGATTGATGCTTACGCACACGTTCAAAAACACGGCGAAGTTTGTCCTGCAAACTGGGAGGAAGGTAAAGAAGCAATGAATGCCAACAGAACCGGCGTTGCAGAATACTTCAGCAAAAACTAATTGATTCATAATCAATTATAATTTTATAATTAATCATTAACAATTTCAAAAATGTACATAGAACTTACAGAAGACAACTTACAACAGATTGTAAGTGAAAATGATAAAGTGATGGTTCAGTATGGTGCAACGTGGTGCGGAAACTGCAGAATTATGAAACCAAAATTCAAAAAGCTGGCTTCAGAAAATGATGAGATTCCTTTCTACTACGTAGATGCAGAGAAATTACCGGAAAGCAGAAAGCTCGCAACGGTTGACAATTTGCCAACATTTGCAGTATTTGAAGGTGGCACTTTGAAAAGCCAGGTTCAAACCAACAAAGCTGAAAGTTTGACGACATTATTTTCAGAGATTAAAAATTAATATCTGAAAACCTTTGTAAGATTTGTTGAGTTTTACGCCTTTACGAACCTTCACAATATTTTCAATAAGTTCAAAAAAATATTTGTGGACTTTGCGTTAAAATTTTCAGCATTCAATTTAAAATTAATCTAAAATAATGAAATTACCAATCATAAGACAGTTTTATCAAAACCAAACGCCGGAAAATCTGGAAGCGACATTGGAAGTTTTGGAAAGTTTTTCAGAATTCCGAAGTGTTTCCGAAGAAGACCTGAACGTTGCCGGAGAATTGATTACTAACATTTGCGGCGCGCTGGAAGTGCACGCCAACGTCAGCAACGGAATGAGCGAAAAAGATGCGCTCAACTCATTTGCCCAAAAAGTAATGGGATCCATTGATAAGTAGAAGTTAACTTTTATGTTATATCAAGGCTTTAGAATTATTTCTAAAGCCTTTTTTATTTACATTTGATCTCCGTAAAAATTTAAAATAAATTAAAAATGCAAATTAAAAACATCATCTTCGACTTCGGAGGCGTTCTGATGGATTGGGATCCGAGATATTTCTTCAAAACCTATTTTAATAATGATGAGAAAATGGAATGGTTTCTCAAAAACATCGCTATTGACGAATGGAATATCGAACAGGACCGTGGAAGAACTTTAAAGGAAGGAACAGAAATCCTCATCGAAAAACATCCGGATTGGGAAAAAGAAATCCGCGCTTACTACGACAATTGGCCGGTAATGCTGAAAAGTGACATTCCCAAAAATGTTGAAATCCTGAGGAAACTGGAAGGAAAATTCCACCTCTACGGATTGACGAACTGGTCTGCAGAAACCTTCCCAATTGCATTGGACAATTACGATTTCTTTCAGCTTTTCGAAAACAAAATCGTGGTTTCCGGGACAGAAAAACTCATTAAACCGGAGAGAGAAATTTTTGAACTTTTACTTAAACGGTACGATTTGAAAGCTGAAGAATCCGTTTTTATTGATGATAATATTAAAAACATAGAAACTGCGAAAACTCTGGGATTTCAAGTGGTTCATATCAAACCTGAAACGGATTTAGGAGATGAATTGAAAAATTTAGGAATAAACTTTAATTAAATATTAAATTCTGAAATAAATGAACAAAATTTTATTTCTATTTTTTGTAACAACATCAGTAAATGGATTTTCCCAAGATAAAATTCGTGATACTATTATTAATTGTAGTTTCAGAGAAAATCAGAGTTCTATTTGCCCAATTTGTAAAAGAAATAAAAATACATTACCTATTTTTTATGGTTTAACGACAGGAAAATTTTATAAAAAGAATAGGAAAAAATATTATTTCGGAGACTGTGAAATTACAGGCTGTGATCCAAAATGGTATTGTAAAACTGATAATTATAAATTTTAATATTTTTAATTTTTAAGAATCATCAAACTCCGTTTATGATTTTGAAAACCATAATGCTCATAGAGTTTTTTTGCTCTTTCATTGTGGTTTTCTATTTCTAAAAGCACCACTTTAAAGTGATTTGTAACCGAGTAATCTTTTACAAATTCCAGGGCTTTTTTACCAAGAGATTTCCCCTGAAATTCAGGTTTAATGTACAGTTCATCCAAAAACAAAATTTCACCGCCAAATTCAAAACTGAAATATTTCACCAGGATAATATAACCGGCAATATCGCCCTCAAAGACCATTTTAAAGCAGACACCATATTTTTCGTCATTAATGAAACTGGCAAAGTTTTCGGTGGTCACTTTTTCATCAAAAGGATAAAAATCGATGGCATAGAAATCCCGCATCATCTGAGATAACTGAGGAATATCTGCCGTAGTTGTATTTAAAATTTGGTAATTCATTTTTTCTTTTTTTCCCGCCAAAGCCAAGGCGCAATTGGATTTTTATCTTGCCAGAGTCCCACTCTATTTCTTCGGGCTTCTGCTTCCAGTTTTGAGTAAAACGGATCTTTGGAATACTTGGTAAAATGCCAGGCCATTCCCAGCTTTACCATTTTCTGATTGACATTTTGATTTTTATCATTGATGACAACCGAAATCAATCTTTTATACCGGTCGTATTTCTCAGCTCTTACTGTCACCATTCTTCCGAAACAAAGGTTTGACAAAGCAATTTTAGCATTATTGCCAAACGGTTGTTTTCCCCTTTTCTCAGGACAATCTATGTGCGCTAAACGGATTTTGACTGGATGATTTTTGTACAGTATTTCCATCGTATCGCCATCAGTTATTCCAATGACTTTAGCCGGAAATGTTTTCTTGGACAGCTCTTCTGAAAGTTGAGTCTGACCAAATAATTGAACAGAAAATAAGATTAGAATAAAAAATAATCGCATCTACAGGCTAGATGATAAACTTTTTGTTGGCCAGTTCTTTTCGCACTCTGCTAAGGCTTTCCGGCGTGATTCCAAGATAGGAAGCCACCATCCATTGTGGTGCTCGCAGCATCAGATTCGGGTATTTTTTCAGGAAATCCATATAGCGTTCTTCAGCGGTTGTGCTGATGAGTGCATTGACTCTGTTTTGCAGATTTTTGATATGGTTGAACATCAACCGTTGATTTTTTTCTGCCACATCAGGATAGACTTTGGACAGATTTTCAAAAAATCCTTCCTTGGTAATTACAATGGTACTTTCCTCAATCGCTTCAATATAAAACCTGGATTTTTCGTTTAACAGCTGACTTGTGGTATCAGAAATAATCCAGTTTTCCGGCGCAAACTGAATGATGTGCTCCTTCCCTGCTTTATCTATGGAATACATTCTTAGCAGACCTTTTTCGACGAAATAAGTAGAATCGGAGATTTCGCCTTCCCGCAGGATGATCTCATTTTTCTTGACTTCTTTCACGTCGTAATGACTCGAACAAAAATCCAGAGTATCAATGGGCACACCCAATATTTTGGAAAGATGATTGCGGAAATTGCTGGATATCATTGGACTTGATTTGAGATTGAAAGTGAGAGTTTATGACCGGAACCGATTTTTCTGATCTGTTTTTCTTGATTTTGATTAAATTTTATCAAGATCTATACTTTGGTGAGACGCATTGTAAATCGCTTTCCCATTTTCCAAAACGATCAGCTGAGGACTCTGGTGTACAACGTCCAGCTGACTTTCTATGTCGTTTGAAATATTGCGGTGAGCAATCAGATCCAAAAAATAGTAGCTGTAATCCTTGACCGAGTTTTCCATCTGCTTTTCAAAAGATTTCAGAACTGTTTTGCTTATAAAACATCTCGTAGAGTGCTTGAAGATGACCACTTTTTTCTGTAGAGACTTCTCTACGGCAGCATCCAGATCCTTCTCAGATTCTATTCTCGTCCAAAGCGTTTTTGTCTGATCCTGCTCTTCTTTTTTTCCGAATATTTGGTCTAAAAATCCCATAATTTTGATTTGAGTAAAAATATGATTTTATTGATAAATTAGAAAATCTTTTTTATCCTTAATGATGGTGAAAAAGATGTCCCGCCAGCGCCAGAGAAATCCCGACAATGACCAGAACAATTTTTTGCCAGTCCATCTTGTGGTTTTTGTTGCTTTCAAAGATAATAACAGATGAGATATGGAGGAAAATCCCGCCGACAACTGCAAGGAAATAGACCTTCAGATTTTCATCAAAATATCTCCCCAACAGCATTCCCAAAGGCGAAGCCAAAGCGAATACAGATACGATAACCCAGAATTTGGTAGAGAAATTTTTGCTGTGTGCGAGGAAACTTCCCAAAACAAAAGATATTGGAATGTTATGAAAAAGAATTCCCAAAAGATATGGTGAAAACGTCTCCTTCTCGTGGGACAAAGGAATTCCTTCAATAAAAGCGTGAACAAACAATCCTGCAATCAAAGCCACGGGAAGAATCGCGTGATCTTCAGAATGATGGTGAACGTGACCGTGCTCAAAACCTTTAGTCAGATTTTCTAAAAGCATCTGGATCAAAACACCCAGAATGACGAAAATCCCAATCTGGTGGCCTCCAAATTCATAAACCTCAGGGAAGACTTCATTCAGGCAGATTGTGATCAGAAAACCAGCGCTCAGAATCAAAAGATTTTTGGCAAATTGCTGCTTGCTCCCGAAATATTTGCCGAGAAAAACACCAATCAAAACGCTTAAAATGAGCAGTAAAATTATAATCATCTGTAATTTGATTCTTTAAATAGAATGCTGTTTTTTTCTGAACAAGTTGATACACCTTTGTGAGCTGGATTCATCAAAATCATTCAACTGATAATCACCCCATCTTTTGACCAGTTCGAAGCCAAATTCCTCCGCAAACTGTAAGATTTTTTCCGGTCTGGTGAGTTTTACCCTTTCGAAAAAGTGAAAATTCTTGCCCTGATCTTCAAAATCGATTTCTTTCATAATATATTCTCCTTCAATATGTTTCTTAATATTAAAGACAATATTCTCTCTCTCCACCACAGCACTTGGCTTGATGACACTCTTCACATATTCTGCATTCAGAAAATCCAGGACAAAAAAAGAATTATCCTTCAAAACATCCGAAACAGACCGGAAAACACTTTTATCTTCCTCTTCAGTTTCAAAATATCCAAAACTGGTAAACAGGTTGAAAACTGCGTCTACAGGCTCGCTTTCAATTTTATTTCGCATATCGTGGACTTGAAATTTCAGAGTCTCCGTCTCAAACTGCTTATCAAAACTGATACTTTGTTCAGAGAGATCCAGGCCTAAGACATGGTAACCTAATTTATTCAGATAAACAGAATGCCTGCCTTTTCCGCAAGCTAAATCGATTATTTTTGAATTTTTCTCAAGTTTAAGATCATCAATTAGAAGATTAAGAAAATCCTCCGCTTCTTTGTAATCGTGATTTTTATAAAGTATGTGATAATATGGTGTATCAAACCATTCTTCGAACCATTGCATTTTGCAAAAATAGTGAAAATTGACGTGAGACAAATAGAATATAGATGATAGATTTTTCAAATCAATTATCATTTATCAATTATCATTCATTAATTTTGCAGAATGGATATAGAAAATCTTCAGATACAGATCAAAACCTTTTTCGGATTGGAAGATATTTTGGCAGAAGAAGTCAAAAAATTAGGCGGCAAAAATGTGGAACTCAAAAACCGCGCCGTCACTTGTGAAGGCGACTTAGGCTTCCTCTACAAGCTGAACTACGCTTGCAGAACTGCTGTGAAAATCATCATTCCGATCATGGAATTCAAAGCTTACAACGAATCGAAATATTACGACAAGCTTTTCAAAATGGAATGGGACGAATATTTGAGTCCAAACCAGACTTTTGCGATAGATGCAACGGTCAACTCTGAAAGATTCCACCATTCTCAGTTTATGACTTTGAAAATGAAAGACGCCATCGTAGATTATTTTCAGGACAAGCATAAGATGAGACCCAGCGTCAACAAAGACAATCCGGACATCAAATTCCACCTTCATATCGACAGGGAATTGGTGACGATTTCTATCGACAGCTCCGGCGATCCGCTTTTCAAACGCGGCTACCGTAAGGAACAAACGATTGCACCGATCAACGAAGTTTTGGCTTCGGGAATGCTGCAGCTCGCAGGTTGGGACGGAAAAGGAAATTTTCTGGATCCAATGTGCGGTTCCGGAACACTATTAATAGAAGCAGCGATGATTGCAATGGATCTTCCGGCACAGACTTTCAGAAGAAACTTCGGTTTCCAGAACTGGAAAAACTACGACGCTGAACTGTTTAATACCATCAAAGATGTTCGCCTAAACCGCGTGCGGGAATTCACCGGAAAAATCGTAGGTTATGATATCGATCCTGAGGCTCTGGATATTGCGCACATCAATATCGAAGCTGCAGAAATGGACGATATTATCACACTTAGAAACAAAGATTTCTTCGAATCTGAGAAAGACCTTTTTCCATTATTGATGGTTTTCAATCCACCTTATGACGAGAGAATTTCTATTAACGATGATGATTTCTACAAAAAAATCGGCGATACTTTCAAACAACATTACCCAAACACTTTAGCTTGGCTGATCTCTGCAGATCTTGACGCACCTAAGAAAATTGGACTTAGACCTTCGAGAAGAATCAAATTATTCAATGGAAAATTGGAGACTAGATTTTTGCAGTATGAAATGTATGACGGTTCTAAGAAAGGGAAATATATGAATAAGGAGGAGGAATAAATGATGAATTTTCTTGATTTTTTATTTGATGCGTTGTCGGTTTTTGATTTGTTCGGAAATGGAAAACAGAAAAATAATACTGACAAAGAAGCAAGAGAGCATTTCAAAAATCTAAAATGACTACAATCTCCATCATCATCGCCATATTCAACAGAAAAGACGAATTGTTCGAGCTTCTGAATTCCTTGTCTCATCAGACAGATAAGGAGTTTGAGATCATAATCGTGGATGACGGTTCCAAAATTACCCTTCTCCCAATTGTAGAATTATTCGAAAAGCAGCTGGATATCAAATTTTTCCGTAAAGATAATTCAGGACCGGGACTTTCCCGAAATTACGGTGCGAAACGGGCAAAAAACGATTGGCTGGTTTTCGTAGATTCAGACGTGATTGTTGAGGCCGATTACATCGAAAACATAAAGAGAAACCTTGCCGAAAATCCCTGCGATGCTTTTGGTGGCGCGGATAAGGCGCACAAAGGTTTCAACCTGATGCAGAAAGCGATCTCCTACTCTATGACCTCCGTTTTCACAACAGGCGGAATCCGTGGGAAGAAAAGTGCGGTCACCAAATTCCAGCCAAGAAGCTTCAATATGGGCGTCAACAAGGAGGTTTTCCTAAGCGTCGGCGGCTTCTCAGAGATGAGAATTGGCGAAGATCCAGATTTATCGATGACGCTGTGGGAAAATGGTTACACGACTATGTTTTACGACAATATCGGTGTCTATCACAAACGCAGGACAGATTTTGGGAAATTCTCAAAACAGGTCTATCAATTCGGCTGTGCGAGGCCGATCCTGAACCACCGCCACCCAAAATACACCAAACTGACTTTCTGGTTTCCAAGCATCTTTTTACTGGGCTATTTCGTCGGTATTATCCATTATTTTGTTTGGGGAAACGGATTGCTTCTTGCTCTGTACGGGCTTTACACATTTCTCGTATTTTTCCATTCAATGATTGTCACTAGGAATATCAGCATTGCATCTATGGCCGTTATTTCAACCTATATTCAGATGTTTTCCTACGGTTATGGTTTTCTAAAATCTTGGTTTTTGATTAATATAATGAAGCAAACACCTGAAGAAGCATTTCCCAAGCACTTTCATTGATTTAATTAACATTTAATTATCAGTTACAGCACAGCGCTTGGAATATTTTTTGTAAATTTTGGTGGAATTAAACCTATCAAAAATGTCAAAAAATATCGCAGATCAATTTGTTGAAATCCTTGTCAAAACGGGAGTCAAACGTCTGTATGCCGTCACCGGTGACAGTCTCAATTTTTTAAATGACGCCATCAAAAGGGAAGGCTCTATCAAATGGATCCACGTAAGGCATGAGGAAGTAGGTGCTTTTGCAGCAGCCGCAGAGGCAGAACTTGAAGGTCTTGCTGTTTGCGCAGGCAGCTCCGGCCCTGGCCACGTTCATCTTATCAATGGACTGTATGAGGCCAACCGCGGCAATGTTCCTGTCTTGGCTATTGCATCCACCTGCGAAAGCACAGAGTTTGGAACTTCCTATTTTCAGGAGACTAATACAATCAAATTATTCGACGACTGTTCCGTATACAATCAAATTGCTACCACGCCGGAACAGGCACCAAGAATGCTGCAAGCTGCATTACAGCACGCCGTTTCACAAAAAGGGGTCGCAGTTTTAGGAATGCCCGGCGATCTTTTTGAGGAAAAAGCAGTAGCCAATATTAGTTCTGACCTCGTTTTCAGAACCAATCCCAGAATAATACCGTCAGAAGAAGAAACCAACTGGATTGCGGAGCATCTCAATTCCGGAAAAAAAGTCGCAATCTATTGCGGAATCGGAGCATCAGAAGCTCACAGTGAAGTAATTGCTTTAGCTGAAAAACTGAAGGCACCCATCGGCTATTCTTTCCGTGGGAAAATGGGAATTCAATATAACAATCCTTTTGAAGTCGGGATGACAGGCCTATTGGGATTGCCTTCTGCTTTCAAAGCGATGCACGAAGCCGACATTATTTTCCTTCTGGGAACAGATTTTCCTTACGTTAAATTTATGCCGGTAGATAAAGTAATTATCCAGATTGATGACAAGCCTGAACGTTTGGGAAGACGCGCACAGCTGACAAGAGGTTTTGCAGGTAAAATTAAGGATTCACTTGTAAATCTCTTGCCATTAATCAAAAATAATAATGACAGATCATTCCTTGATAAACAACTGGATTTTTACGAGAAAGTGAAAAACAATCTTCAGACTTATGTAGATGATAAAGGGAAAGAGAGCCAGATATCACCGGAATTTGTTGCAGAAACACTTAATATAAAAGCTAATACAGATACCATATTCACCGTAGACACAGGAATGTGCTGTGTTTGGGGCGCAAGATACATCAATGCAACAGGCGAGCGAAAACTGCTGGGATCATTCAGTCACGGGACGATGGCGAATGCGATGCCAATGGCCATTGGTGCCCAGCTAGCAAGTCCGGACAAACAGGTGATTGCGCTTTGTGGCGACGGCGGACTTTCTATGCTTCTTGGCGATATCGCAACCATAAAGCAATATAATCTTCCAATCAAAATTATCGTATTCAACAATAGATCACTGGGAATGGTAAAACTGGAGATGGAAGTCAACGGCATTCCTGACAACGAAACGGATATGGTAAATCCTGACTTTGGATTGCTGGCACAGGCTTTCGGAATCAAAGGCATCAACGTTACCGATCCTGAAAAAGTGGAAGAAGCCATTGACGACGCTTTGCAGACAAGAGGTCCTGTTTTGGTGAATGTTTTCACTGACCCAAATGCGCTGGCAATGCCGCCAAAAGTAGGTTGGGATCAGATGAAAGGAATGGGCGTGGCGATGACAAGAATGATGCTGGACGGCGACTTCAAAGAGGTTGCAGATACCATCGCAAGCAACTACAAACATATCAAAGAAGTTATTTAAATTTAACCATACCACCTGCAAAACTAACAAAATGCTGATTATTGGCCGTGGTCTTTGAAATCTTGCAACAATTAAGAAAGAAATGTTTAGCAATATAGTTCGTAGAAAAAAATACGCTCGAATTCGAAACGAATGACTTACGATAATCTATAAAAGATAGTTGCCTGAAAATGGCAACTTTTTCTTTTTGCTAAATGGTGACTCATCATAAAAAAATTATATGGATCTGATGGATTTCTTTAAAAAATAAATAGCATTTCGCCTCTGGCTCTTGGCTTATTGCTTAAAAAATCCCGCTCAATATTGAACGGGATTTTTATTATAAAATATTTAGTGTTGAATTATTCTAAATTCTAGCATCTAAACTCTAATTTCTACTTTAAGAATTCATTAGATCTTCAATCTCTTCTACTGTAATCGGAATATTTGCCATCATATTAAACGGCGTCCCGGCAGATTGGATGACATAATCGTCCTCAATTCTTACACCAAAACCTTCTGCTGGAATGTAGAAGCCCGGTTCGTTTGTGAAAACCATATTTTCAACAAAATCATCGGTCAAAATACCGTAATCGTGCGTATCCAATCCCATGTGGTGAGACGTGCCGTGCATCATAAACTTTTTATAAGCCGGCCATTTTGGATCTTCGTTTTGGACGTCTGCTTTATCTATTAATCCCAATTGTAGCAATTCTGAAGTGTAAACTTCGCCCATTTCTTTATGGAATCGGTACCAGTTGTTTCCTGCAACCAGACGTTGTTCCGCCTCTACTTTGCACCTCAAAACCGAGTTATAGACTTCTTTCTGTCTGTCGGAATATCTGCCATTTACTGGAATTGTTCGTGTAAGATCTGATGAATAGTTGGCATATTCTGCGCCTACATCCAAAAGAATGACGTCACCGTCTTTGCATTGCTGATTGTTGGCGATATAATGCAGAACATTGGCATTATTTCCACTTGCGATGATAGGCGTGTACGCAAAACCTTTGCTTCTGTTTTTCACGAATTCGTGGATCAGTTCCGCTTCAATTTCGTATTCCCAAACATTTGGTTTGATAAAGTTGAGCAGTCTTCTGATTCCTTTTTCCGTAATATTACACGCATTCTGAATCAAGGCCAGTTCTTCCGGCTCCTTGATGCTTCTCAGACGTTGAAGAATAGGATTGCTCCTCTTGTAATTGTGCATCGGGAAATCTGCTTTTATCTTTTTGATAAAACGGTCTTCGCGGATTTCGGTTTCTACAGAGCTTCTGTAATGTTCATTTTTATTAAGGTAAACATTTTCTGCCTCGTACATCAGAGATTTGAAAATCTTATCAAAATCACTCAGCCAATAGACCGTTTTGATGCCAGAAGTTTCAAAAGCCTGATTTTTATCCAGCTTTTCCCCTTCCCAAACTGCGATATGCGCATTGGTTTCTCTCAGGAAAAGAATTTCGCGGTTCTCCTCCAGATAAGCATCCGGAAAAACAACCAAAATACTCTCCTCCTGATCTACGCCACTGAGATAAAAAATGTCGCGGTGCTGCTGGAAAGGCATTGTAGAATCTGCACTGATAGGATAGATATCGTTGGAATTGAAAACTGCCAAAGATTTCGGAAGGAGTGCATCAGCAAATTTCTTTCTGTTTTTTACAAATAAAGAATTGGGAATCTGGTCGTATTTTGTAGTCATCTAATAGGATATTTTGATATTTTACACTTTAATATTTTGATTGATTTCAATTTTAAAGCGATCCAAATTTACAAAACCTGAAAAGATTAAATTTAAAAAGAAGGCTTAAAATTTTCATAAATTATAATCTTTTACAACTGAAACAAATTCTTACTTTTATTGCTATGAAATATCTGGTATTAATTTTTACACTGCTTTTCATTAGAATGAATTCACAAATAACTTTCAGGATTACAAAACTTCCGGCAAATACTGAGAAGGACGCCAAATTGTTTTTAGCAGGAAGCCTCAACGGCTGGCAAGCGGACGATGATGCCTTCGAATTCAGAAAAAATAATGAAGGTCTTTACACCTTGACAATTCCGGCTCAGGAATCAAAAACAGAATATAAAATTACGAAAGGTAGCTGGGATTTTGCGGAAACAGACGAAAATGGAAAAGCAATATCTAACCGGACTTTGGAAACCGTTGTCAAGATGGAGACTGTAGATTTAGAAATCAAAGGCTGGAGTTCGCCCTCAGAAAAGCAGCATACGCTAACCGCCAATGTGAAAGTTCTGAGCGAAAATTTTACAATCCCTCAACTTAAAACAATCAGGAAAATATGGATCTATCTCCCACCCGATTACGAAACTTCCGGGAAGAGATATCCCGTGATTTATATGCACGACGGGCAGAATCTCTTTGATGATTTTACCAGCTTTTCCGGAGAATGGCGTGTGGACGAAACGCTGAACGACATCTACAAGGAAACCGGAAAGTCGGCCATTGTAATAGGCATTGATAACGGCGGTGACAAGCGTCTGGCTGAATATTCGCCCTGGAACAATGAGAAATACAAAACCATTGGTGAAGGCGATCTGTACGTGGACTTTCTTGCAAAAACCCTGAAACCCTATATTGATAAAACATTCAGAACGCAGAAGCAATCTTCGAGAACGATTATTCTTGGAAGCTCCATGGGCGGTTTGATTTCGCTTTATGCATCGGCAAAATATCCTTCTGTTTTTGGAAAAGCGGGGATTTTCAGTCCAGCATTTTGGTTTGTTTCCAAGGATTTGAAAATGTTTCTCAATATTAATAAGAATAATCTGAAACATTCCAAATTCTACTTTGTTGCCGGAAAAAATGAAGATGAATCTATGGTGCCGGAAATCGAAACTGTCAATCAATTATTATTGAAAAAATCAGTTCCGGAGAAAAATATTGTTTTGAAAATAGATGAAGACGGAACGCACTCTGAAAGTTACTGGAAACGCGAGCTGAAGGCGGGTTTGATTTGGCTGTTACAGTGACCGTCTTGATCGTAAAAGCACAAAAATTGAGCTCATACGTTCTAAAATAGCAAAGCTGGATGCAGCGTTTTATATAATATTACTGTTTCAATCATCTCTATCTTCCTATATATAGGATGACAAAATTGTATCTCTAGGTTGACTATTGTTTTATGTACAATCTGCAGCCCGACTTATCTCTACTTTTATTTATTTTTATTTGAATCGATGAACCACTTCGTTAGGTTTGAGTGGAAATCCTTTTTTGCGTGGCATAATGTTCTATTTAAATTGAAATCGTGAAGCAAAAAAGATTGGGAACGGAAGGCGGAAACAGCTGCCCAAAAAATTTATAATAGCAAAGCATTGGTTCCTGCTGAAAAATGCTTCCCAAAAATCAAAACAAAAACACTAAATTTGCAGCATTTATGGAAAGTAACAGACAGCGCAAAGTAGCGCAAATCATTCAGGAAGATATGGCGGAGATCTTCCGCAAACAGGCATCGGAAAGCAAACAGAGCTTCCTGGTTTCGGTTTCTGACGTGAAGGTGACAGCAGATCTCAGCATTGCGAAGATATATCTCAGCATTTTCCCTGCAGAACTGCGCCAGCCTATTATGAAGGAAATCAACACCAATAATGCTTTTTACCGCAACTATATCGGGCAGAAAATGTCTAAACAGGTGCGCATCATCCCACAGCTGGCGTTCTACATAGACACCACGATGGACGATGTGGAGCGGATAGAAAAAGAGCTGAAAGGCGAAGGCGACAACCCTGTTCTTTAATCCCCGACCAGTTTGAAAAATGCTTTTTACATAGCATCCAGATACCTTATTTCCAAGAAAGGAAGTACGGCAGTTACGTTTATCACGTGGCTGGCGGCTTTTGCAATGGTGGCTGCCGTAGCGGCTATGTTTATCATCATATCGGTTTTTTCCGGTCTGGAGGAACTGAACAAGGATATGATTGCCAATCTGCACGCGGATCTCACTGTGAAAAGTAAAACCGGGAAAGTTCTTCCTGATATCACTAAAATCGAAAAGGCGCTGAAAGCCAATGCCGAGGTTACTCATTTTTCCAAAGTGATTGAGGAGAAAGTGTATCTGGGCTATAAGGACAACGGCGAGATTGCTTATCTGCGCGGTGTAGACTCGGCTTACATCCACGTAAATCCTATTAATGAAAGTATCTTTTACGGCAAATATCCGGACTTTAAATATAACAATGAGGTGATTATGGAGAATGGTCTGGACAACAGACTGTCTCTGCCGGTGAACTCCAGTCAGGATTTTGCGACCATTCTGATGCCTAAACCCGGTAAAGGAATCATCCAGCAGGAGAATGATATTTTTAATAAGAAAGACATCTACGTGAGCGGGATTTTCCCCGGAAATGAACAGCTGGACAATTACATTATTGCGCCGATAGAGCTGGCTCAGGAGCTTTTGGGACTTCCGAAATCGGCTTGCTACCAGATTGTCATCAAATTAAAAAACACCTCCAATTCCGAATTGGTAAAGTCGACTCTCAATAAACAGTTTGGCAACCAAATCATTGTCAATACAAAATCTGAGGAGAATGCGGCATTCTGGAAAATGATCAATACGGAGAAACTGATGATCTATCTGATTTTTGGCCTTGTGATTTTCATTACGACATTCAATCTGGCTGGTGCTATTACCATCCTTCAGCTGGACAAGAAAGACCAGGCCAAAGCACTGATTGCTCTTGGATTTAGTAAAAAAGACCTTCGGTTGACTTACTTTTTCACAGGCTTGCTGATTGTTTTCTTCGGTGTGCTCTGCGGCCTTCTGATAGGTTCTGCCATTTCGTACATCCAAATTCAGACGGGATTTTTCCGGGCAAGTGAGAATCTTGCATTTCCGGTTAAAATAGAGGTAATGAATTATCTCGTTGTCTCCGGCGTGGCTCTGTTTTTTGGTCTTATCATTTCGGTTCTCTTTTCGAAAATCAACAAAAGTTATCTTGTAGCGAAATAATCATTCTGTCACCATTAAATTAGACCAATATAATTTCCACAGTTAGCAATAGCGTTGCTATTATTCAGATCCTTTTTAATAAACCTTAAATTTTGCTTAAAATTAAGTACAAGATGACAATTATTGAAAATTAAGCATAACTTTACGCCCTAATTTTTTGAAATGAAAAAATCTATTTTTTTATTATTTGTTGGCTGTATGAGCTTTGTGAATGCTCAGGAGCCAACCGGTTATTACAGCACAGCGTCCGGACTCACCGGATACGCACTGAAAACTAAACTTGGCGAGATCATCACTGCCGGTTATCAGACCAAAAGTTATGATGCGTTATATGATGCTTATCCAAGCACAGATACTGATAAATTTTACGAAAACGACGGTTCTGTCTTAGACATCTACTCAGAAAATCCTGCCGGGGCAGATCCTTACAATTTCCAGCACGGTGTGAAAAAGTGCGGTAACTATTCCAAGGAAGGTGATTGCTACAACAGGGAGCATACTGTGCCACAAAGTCTTTTCAATGAGGCGTCTCCAATGGTTTCTGACGTCCTTCACATCTTGCCTACAGACGGCAAAGTCAACGGGATGAGAAGCAATTATCCTTTCGGAAAAGTGACCAATCCATCTTGGACATCGCTAAACGGTGGTAAGGTTGGGAATAATACGGTTGGAAGCTATGCCGGATCCAGTTTTGAACCTATTAATGAGTTTAAAGGCGATATCGCAAGATGTCTACTGTATTTCGTAACAAGATACCAAACCAGATTATCAAGTTTCTCAAGTGGAAATATCCTTAATACAAGCAATGTAAATCAAGGACTTGTAACGTGGGAGCTGAATCTTCTTTTGCTTTGGCACCAGCAAGATCCTGTGTCTCAAAGAGAAATTGTCAGAAATAATGCAGCCTACGCACACCAGAAAAATAGAAATCCTTTTATAGACCATCCGGAATGGGTGACTGCAATCTGGGGTTCTTCACCTCTCGCTGTGGATGATGCCAACTTTTCCAAAAACCTGAGCATTGCTCCAAATCCTGTCAAAGGAAATGTGATCAACGTAAGCGGCGACAAGGATCTGAAGAAATTCACAAAAGCTTTTATCTACAATATGGTGGGACAAAATGTGCAGACTATAGAAAATCCTTTCCAGAACGGTAATACGATTACATTAAACAACCTGCCGAAAGGGATCTACATCCTGAAAACAGGGGAATTAAACACAAAATTCATTGTTGAATAATTATTTCAACTGATATTATACAGAAAGGCAGGAATTAATTCCTGCCTTTCTTTTGTTGGCGATCTTTCTGTACTGGATTTCATTTTATTAATATAATAATTTGTCTTAACAGTATTAAGTTAACTATAATGTTAAGAACTAAATGACATAATAAATGATTTATTTTATACCTTAGCCGCCCTATTTAATTTGAAATGAGAAAAATAAATTTACTTCTGGCTTTCGGAATCTCCGCATTAGGATTTTCTCAGGCTCCTACCGGTTATTACGACGGTACAACCGGTCTTACAGGCTTTACTTTAAAGACTAAAGTCAGCCAAATCATCACCAACGGTCATCAGGATAAAGGCTATAACTGGGCTGTATTTGTGAATGCTGACAAAGACAAATATTACGAAAAAGACAACAGCGTACTGGATATCTACTCAGAAAATCCGACAGGTGCAGATCCTTACAAGTATGCCTTCGTTACAAATCAATGCGGAAATTACAGCGGAGAGGCGTCTTGCTACAACAGAGAGCACACTATTCCAAAATCTACTTTTGATGATGCTACACCAATGCACAATGACTACAACCACCTTTTACCTACTGATGGCTACGTCAACGGGAAAAGAAGCAACTGGCCATACGGTGAAGTTGGAACTGCAAGCTGGATATCTAAAAATGGATCAAAACTGGGAAGCAGCAAACTAAATGGCTACGGCGGAACTGTTTTTGAGCCGATCAATGAGTTTAAAGGCGATGTTGCAAGAATCTATTTTTATTTTGCAACACGTTATGAAAACCTGATCCAGACCTTCGTTTACGATATGTACGATGGTTCTAAGACTAAAGTTTTTGCTGAACCATTTTTGGGAATGCTATTGAGATGGAATCAGCAGGATCCTGTTTCTCAAAAAGAAATCGACAGAAATAATGCTGTTTTCGCCTACCAAGGGAATAGAAATCCATATATTGATCATCCGGAATGGATCACTACAATTTGGGGCGCCGCACCATTGGCAGTAGATGATTCATCATTTTCTAAAAACCTGACGATTGCACCAAATCCTGTAAAAGGGAACATCATTGCTGTGACAGGTGATAAGGATCTTAAGAAATTTGATAAGGCAATGATCTACAATATGGTAGGTCAAAACGTTCAGACGATTGAAAATCCTTTCAAAAACGGAAATACAATTACACTCAACAATTTGCCTAAAGGAATTTATATCATGAAAACAGGAGAATTGAATACGAAATTCATTGTAGAATAAGTAATTTTAACTATAATTAACAAGAGACAGAAATTACCTTTTCTGTCTTTTTTTATTAATTATACTAAGGACGTTAACATAGTTTTATGTAATAAATTTTAATATTGGCATCACTATTGAAATTATGTTCCGCAACAACTAAAATATCAATAATGAAAAAATTATTAATGTCAGCATTATTCATAGGAACTTTTTCACTTGGATATGCACAATCAGCTTATTATAACGATTACAGACGCAGCGTGACAGATGTCAACTGGCAAAGTGTGGTAACAGATCTGGTTTTATCAACTACTCAAGCCAATCAGATTTACGCGCTAAACGACCGCTACTCCGACTATAATGGATGGAACAGTGTTTACGGCAGCAATCCTGACAGATGGTCTACCGACCGATATACGGAACTGGAAAGAATCCTTGGCCGCGATAAGTACACAAAGTTCAAAACGAAGTATTATAAAGGAAAAAATCCGGTAGCCGTTTACAACAGTAACAAAAACAATGATAAACGCTACAAGCATATGGCAAAAAAATCCAAAGGATACAAGTCCAATAAGGGTAAAGGCCACAAAAATAAATAAGATCATCACCAAAACAGTTGCTTCTGGCAGCTGTTTTTTTGTATCTTGAAAACTCAAAAAATTAAAAATATGAGCAGACAGTTTTTCAGAAGGATTTTATTTTTCGCATTCATTATCAATTCTCTCCTACTCTTTTCTCAGGAAAAACCGTATTGGAAAGAGATTCAGGAATTCAAAAAGACAGATACTGAGAACGGAATTCCTAGAAAGCCTATTCTCCTGCTGGGAAGTTCATCTTTCACCAAATGGACAGATGTCAACGATTATTTCCCGGGGAAGAAAATCGTCAACCGCGCGTTTGGTGGATCGCGGCTAGTAGACCTCAACAACTATGCTGATGAGCTTTTGGACCCTTACAAACCAAAGCAAATTATTATCTATTGCGGCGAAAATGATGTAGCTATGGAAAATCCTACTGCAGCAGAAGTGTTCGAGAGATTCAAAACATTCTTCACCACAGTAAGGACAAAATACCCAAGAGTTCCTGTCGCGTATGTTTCCATAAAATATTCGCCAAGCCGTGAGCAATACTGGCCAATAGTAAAAGAAGTCAACGGACTGATAAAATCTTACCTTAAAACTCAAAAAAGAACAGATTACATTGATATTACGAAAGTGATGAACGACGCCAATGGAAAAGTAAGGACAGATATTTTCCTGGAAGATATGCTGCACATGAAACCGGAAGGCTACAGGCTTTGGACAAAAGTAATGGCGCCATATCTAAAATAATTAGATGATTTATATCAATTTCTATTTGTATTTATTCTAAATTAATATATATTTGCAATATGAATCAGCCAGTTATAGCCTTTAGAATCGCACCGCTTGCGCCAGCCATTGGAAATACAGAAGAAATGTATTGTGGAAAGAAAAATTGCTGCAAAAAGTTCAAGAAAGGGAAACGATGTAAAAAGTGTCCTGGCCGAGAAAAAATCAGTTAAACATCAGCCAGATAATCATAGCAGCCAATGCTAAAAATATAAATAGAGAAACCAGTCTTTTAGATTTGGTTTCTTTTTTTTGTGATTTTGGGAAATCTTCAGAAGGATTATTCAGAGATTCTTTTTGATCAGAATTGGATTCGTTTTCAGCCAATTCCGTAATCGTAATCCCCTGGACGATTGTTTTGTGAAGAATCGAATTCGTCGCATGAAGCAAAATCTGAAATTTACCATTAGAATCAAATTCCTTAATTCTGATCGTGCGTTCACCATTCGGTTTTTCAAGGCCGAAAGGGACAATTTTCACAAGATCTGCATCATACGTATTCCAGTAGATTGTGATCTCTTCATCTCTCTGAGCCCGGATTTTACTGGCGGAGAAGTTTTTGATCTTCGGAGGCAGAATACTTTTGACATTGCGCTGCTGACTGCCCAGATTCTGGTCGTAAATTTTTTTCCTCTGCGGATCGGTAAGCGTTTCGTAAGCTTCCCGAACTTCCTTGAAACGGTCGGAGAAGTACACATCATTATCATTTTTGTCCGGATGGTATTTCAAAGACAATTTCCGATAGGCTTTTTTGATGTCTTCAGCAGAAGCATTTTGAGGAATCCCGAGAAAGTAGTAATAGTCCTTCACCAGACAAATTTAACAATTTCACCCGTTCAAAAACAAAAAACGGAAAGCATAACTTTCCGTTTTTTTTTATTTTGCTTATTCCTTAATTATTTTGCGTGTATAACTATTACCAGATGTTTTTACCTCAAGAAAGTAGATTCCTTTATTCAAGTGATTGATGTTATTTTCTGCGTATGAAGTATTTAAAATTAATCTTCCTGTGTTATCAAATAATTTCACCGAGATTATTTTTTCTTTCTTATCAAGATGGATAGTAAACATGTCTTTTACCGGATTAGGAGAAATCGTAATTTTACCTTCATTTTTCGCCTCTGTGTTTGATAACTCCTGTAGATTTTCAGTTCGGAGAATTTGTGATAGTCCGTTTTCATACAAAGTAAGACTTCGGCGGATTCTGGTGACGCATACATATTTATTATCATTCAACAATTTTGCTGAGACAATACCATAACCTGCCGGCAAATAAGAAAAATATGATCCATTATTAAAATCGGTATCAGAACGTCCGTCTTGTTTTAGCCTTAGAATCAAAGAGCCGCCATAATATGTAATATATGTTTGTCCAAAAAATAATATTTTATTACTAGAATCAATTTTCATATCATTTATTTCCGCTTCAATTCCCGGCGAAGCTACAATACTGCTGCCGCCGTTACCAAAAGCTTGATCCAAAACCCCGCTTGAAGAATATTTACGCACAGTCAGTGGGAAAGATTTGTTAGAACTGTAAAAGTCGCCCTTGGTTTTGCTTACGGAAAGTAATGACTCTGCCCCTATAAAAACTTGCCCCTGATCTCCAAAATTTGAAATTTGATTTCCAAGCATATCAAATTTTCTAATGTAATTTAAATCAGGGGATCTGACTATAATTTCACCATTCACCACGTATGCTTCTTTTGCTGCAATCAGTTTAAAAGCATTATCAATGTCGCCATTTTGCAAAACTTTAATTATCCCATTGTACCAATTAAACAAAACCAGTAAAGATCCATCGTTATTAATATGGACTATTTCACTGTAACTTGTGCTGCTGCCACCATTGATTGTAATTTTCCCACTGTTCCCAAACGACTGATCAATATTTCCGTAAAAGTCGTATTTAGTAATTTCTTTTGCATCATTAATGTACAGTGCATTATCTTTTATATAAGGTTTCAAATAAGATGAAGAAGTCAGCGCTGATTTGCAACCACCAGATCCAAAGCTTAAATCTTTCAGACCGCTGGCTAAATATTTGCAAATACTGCGGCCTGGAGCAGAAATAAAAAGGTCTCCTTCTGGACTTGCCACGAAGTTTACCGTTGTAGGTGGCGCATAGATAACTGAACTTTGGTAATTTTGATCCACCCCCACATAATATTGAGACTTGACAAAAATAGCACAACAGAATAAAAGAAGATTTATAAATTTCATGATTATTATTTTTATCAAATTTACAGAAAACAAAAAACGGAAAGCATAACTTTCCGTTTTTTCTAACAATTTAATCTAATTTCAATTAAAATTGACATCTCATAGATTTACAGATTCAGCAGATAGAAAAAAATCGGCTTAATTTCCCAGTCCGTGAGAGCAAATCTTACTTACTCCGCATCCGCAGTTCTCGATTTGCAGCAGCCTCTCCCAAAATGCGATTTCACCTTCTCCTTCATCGCGTTGTACTCATCATCGTTCATCGTTCTGATACGGTCTGCAAATCCGAACGGCGTTCTTTCCTTCACATCATATTCGTCAAAAATTCCTTTTACGAATGCTTTTCTCTTTTGCGCTTTTTTTGCGATAATGGCGATGGCGGCCAAACCTGCGATCGCTAAAATTCCTTTTTTCATTTTTAAAAATTTTACGTTTTACATTTAGGAAGACGCAATGTGACCTGGTTTACCTTAAATAATTATTTGGGCGCCTTTATCCGTCTCCCACTCCCGCTATTTTTTTGCCTTGCATTTCCAGCCGCAAAAAAATGAGCTCCGTTCAAGCCGGGGCGCGCTTCGCAGAGGTGAGAGATTAATCTAACTTTTCCACATTTCAAGAAATTTCAGGTAACTTTGATTTAAAATAAAATTGCTTCTATGAACTTTTTCGAAGAATTAGACAGACAAAAAAATTTACTTTTAACCAAGATTTTTGAGTCCGAAGAAAATTCACTTTACTTAGAAATTTCGGTTCCAAGAATTGACAGCGCGAAGGAACTCGTTATCAATGGGATAAATCTTGGTTCAGCTAGAGAAATCATTGATGATCATAAAAACATTTATAAAGTATATTTCCCAACTTATATTGGTTATTCGGTCATAAATGAGTCTTTTGATGATCTCGAAGCGAGTAAAAATTACAGGGGAAATAAAATAAAGATTTATGATGACTCAGTTTTTTTAGATTATTTAAAATCTGAAACTTTCGCAACTGATGACTATCCCGGAAAATTCTTTCACTATAAAATCATAACATTAAATCACATAATTAATATTGCCAGTCAGGAAGAACCGATAATCGAAAAAATAACATAAAAAGCTTTGCGATTTCGCAAAGCTTTTATTCTAATTTGTTTTCATAAAGTCGAAAGCACCTTTCCGCAGATGGATGCCATATTCAAGCCAGGCTTTCATACAAGCCAGAAAATTGGCCCAGCCTTCCGTCTGTCCGATGGCCCATTTAATACCTTTATCATCACTTTGGTGACCTTCTTCGGAAACCTTTACAACAGTATCATTTTCAGAAAGTTTCTGTAATTCTATCGTGACCACCGACTTTGGATCCCAAACAAAAACAATTTTTTCATTGGGAATGATCTCCGTCGTTGTCAAAGGATAAGAACCTTCAAACTCAGGGAAAGACCAGAATATTTCTTTACCAACTTGCATCCGTCCGGAGCTTTTGGAAATGAAATAATTCTGCATTTTATCAGGATCTACAATCGCTTCAAAAACTTCTGAAACAGGTTTTTGAATTGCGATAGTTGCTTTTGCCGTTAGCTTTTCCATGAATTAAATTTATCCTTCGTAACCGGAATCCCTGCTGAAGTTCACCATCCAGAAAACACCGAATTGATCTTTGAAGCTTCCGAAATAATCGCCCCAGAACTGGTCTTCCATCGGCATCTCTATCTCGCCGCCTGATGATAACGCGCTGAAAATCCTGTCGGCTTCTTCCCTGCTTTCCGGAAAAATCGAGACGTAATTTCCGTTTCCCTGACTGAGTTTTTGTCCCATCGAAGGTACAATATCAGAAGCCATCAAAAGGTCTTTTCCGATTGGCAGAGCGATATGCATCACCCTGTTTTCGTCTTCTTCCGAGAGGTGTTCTGTGCCGGGAGCATTTCCCATTTTCATCACGCCGCCTACGAATTCTCCGCCGAAAACGGTTCTGTAAAATAGAAAAGCTTCCTCTGCTTTCCCATCAAAATTGAGGTATGGATTTAATTTTGGCATAACCTGAATATTAAGAGTTAATTGTTATTTGGTAAAAGTGGGATCGCAGCCCGGCCTGAATGGAGCTCTTTTTCTGTGATGGCGCCAGACTAAAACTCCTGAAAAATGCCTCGCCAGTACGCGATCACAGAAAAAAGCGGGAATGGAGGACGGAGATAGCTGCCCAATAAATTATTAAAATTAGTGTGCCTGCGCCTTTTCGGGATCATCGTAATTGACCATCCACTGGATCCCGAATTTATCTTGCCACATCCCGAAATAGGCGCCCCAAAAAGTGTCCTGAAGTTCCATTGTCACTTGCCCGCCTTCCGATAATTTGGTGAAGAGTTGCAGCGCTTCTGCTCTTGATTCTGTGTTGATAGAAATTGAAAAGTCGTTCCCGTTTTTGTACTCGCCCATTCCAGGTAGAGAATCGCTGCCCATAATGGTGGTTTCTTTCGAAATCGGCAACGCGACGTGCATAATTTGATTTTTGTATTCGTCTGCCAACGGCGGCATTCCCTCTGCAGGAGGCATCTCGCCAAATCGGCCCCAGAAAGGAACCTTTGTACCAAATGCGGATTCGTAAAATTTAAAAGCTTCTTCGCACTGTCCGTGGAAGGTAAGATAAGGGTTGACTGTTGCCATAATTTGTTGTTTTTTTTTAATTTTTGTTAATATTTCATATCCAGGTTGAAGTCGTATTTCATTCCGTCGTAGCCCAGGATCCTGCGCATCAGACCGATTTGGCCGCATAGATAATCTTCCCTGCCAATGCACATTCCTACGAAATTGAGAATATTTTCCGGAAAAAAGTCGATGTTCATCCCCATCTCGAAATCTTTCGCTAGCTCTTCGTCTGAAACCTTTAAAAGTTTACTGTAAAGCAGAGGCGAAACCTTGTGGAAACTCTCTTTCAGCGCCTCCAGGGTGGGATAAATAAAGTTCTCATCCAGCGCTTTTCCCTGGAAAAAAAGTTCGCCGTGGGGATTATCAATCTCGAGCCCCAGTACACCCGCCAGGGCATATCTCATATCTAGAAAATTGCCGACGATCCAGATAATATGGTTGGTTCTGCCCTCGATTCTTTTCAGTGCATCCTCTTCTGAAATGCCTTCCAGTACGAGCAGGAAATTCTGAGAATGGCCGCGGAAGGCCGGAATGATAATGTCTAATTGTTTCGAATTGGGTTTGTCCATCATTTGTGTTTTTAATTGTTTTCTGATAATTGTTTTATTATTTCGAGGCCTTTTCTGAAACCTTCGTCCATCATCTCTTTGAAACTCTGGTCAGCATCTCTTCTATCTTGAGCGTTGTTTTATGATCTTTCTGTTCTAGATAATAGCCTTCCAGTGCACCGTTCCAGGCTTTTACACTGTTGCTTTCAACGTCTTCTACGCCATCCCAGATTTCGCCCAGACGTTTAAATATCAGCAATTTCGGTCTTTCTATTCTCTCAATTGTACTCACCATTCCGTTCTTTTTGCCGGAATCGGTAAAATATGTTTTGCCGCCAATCTGCCAATCTGTCGCCATACGCGAGTCGGGACTGAAGAAATGAGTCCACTGAGAATACGACTTTTCGTTCCATAAAACATCCCAGATTTTCTCTGCGGAAGCGTTCACCTCTATTTGATACTTTAATTTTTCCATATCATTTTAAATTTATGAGTTGATGGCGCCTTCAATATCTTTGATGATGATCTTATTCATTTTCAGCATCGCATCAAAAGCCTTTTTGTTTTTTGCAGGATCGTTTGTATTTGTCAGTTCTATCAAGCGTTTTGGAGTGATCTGCCAGCTGAATCCATATTTGTCTTTCAGCCAGCCGCACCTACTTTCTTCGCCATTTTCGGTCAGTTTGTTCCAGTAAAAATCGGTTTCTTCCTGGTTGTCTGTCATTACAACCATAGATGTTCCTTCGGAAAAATTAAAATTATGATGATGAGAACTGTCCATCGCCATCAGTGTGTAACCATCAATAATGAATTGCGAATGACCAATATTGCCTTCTGGTTCGCCTTGTCCTGCAGCATAATCCATAATACTTTCGATTCTGGAATTGGGGAAAATCGAAGTGTAATAGTCTAAGGCTTCACGGCATTTACCGTTGTTTTGTCCTGTGAACATCAAGACGGGAGAGAATTTCTGATCGAATTTTTTTTTGCTATAAAAAAGTTGCCAGGAGATGCCGTACTGATCTTCGACCCACGCATATTTCTCACTCCAAGGATAGGAATCTAATTCCATCATCACTTTTCCATTTTCAGAAAGTTTCTGATAATACGCTTCCACCTCATCTTGGGTGTCGCACATCATCATCAGCGAAACTGTGAGATTGGGCTTGAACTGTGGACCGGCATCCAAAAACATTAGCTTTTGGCCTTCAATTTCTATATTGATGACCATAGAAGTGTCCATTGTGATTTTCGAATTTTTGAAGACGGAGGTGTAAAACTTTGCAGCCTCACTTCCTTTTTGGTTGAACCAAATGCAAGGGAAAATATCGTTGTTCATCTGGGAGAATTTAGATGTTAAAAAGAGAATATGATTCGGGCGTGATTAAATACTTTCAGCGTACTTTTTAAAATTATCCAGAATTGCCTGCCAGCCTTCTCTCTGGAAGCTTTCAGGATTGACGTTTTCAGGATCGAAATTTTCAGTTAGCTTGCTTTTATTTGCAGATAATTCCTCAAACACCACTTCTACGTTTCTACCGTCTTCAAGATGGTATCTCAGAACCTGACGGTCTATAATTTCATCATAAATGCCGATCAGATCAAAACCAAAACTGCCGTCTTTGGCCTGCATCCTCACATTTAGCTGCCCGCCTTTTCTCAGATCATTGCTGGCTGCGGGGCATTCCCAGCTCTCGTGCGCAAAATTCCAGTGGATGATATGTTTCGGATCATTAAAGACGTTCCAGACCTGGTCTAAAGCCCTTTCAATTTCTACAGATACTGTAACCTGATTCATAGTTGTGATTTTTATCAAAGTTAAAATTCTTTCGGTATGAATGACTTGTCATAAGGCAATATCTAGATCTAAAAACAAAAAATCACTCATAAAAGAGTGATTTTCAGTTGATTATTTTTCGAATTTTATGGGATACTTGACGTTGCTGTAACTGTCTATACTCGCTTTGAGGGATCCCACCGCGAGTTCTGCTTTTATAAGAACCGGAACCCTGTTCTGATCATTGGTGACCCACATTGTGACGCCTTCTTTTGCTTTGAAAACCCTGCCACTGATGACGGAAGGAATGATCTTGAGGCAGTTCACTTTTCCAAATTTGGTTGAGACCTTTTCTGTGCCGACAACCTTGAGCTGGAAAGGAAAAAGCTCGTCGTCTATCCATACATTCATTTTAAGAACCGACCCTACTTTCAGATTATCCACACTTCTCAGGTAATAAAAACATGAGAGAATATCCTGAACATCATTGGGAACTTTCACGGTCTTCGCAGCTCTGTCTGTATGTTTTTTATCGACTAAGACAAGTGTATTATTTCCGGGATTGAAGGTGCTCTGCAGATGTTGCGTATAGCTGCCTTCTGAGACATTTCTTACGTAATAAAGCGGCTCTTTCTTTTCATTAATGTAACTTTCGTAGACATCCTCCACTTTAAAAAATGCCTTGGCAGCGCCACTTGTTTTACCAACGCCGCGGACGTAGAATGCCGGCTGACCTTTGTAGGATGTTTTTGTAGTTGACAATGTGGCGTTACCCGCAGTCAGAAATCCGTAATGGATCCTGAAACTGATGTTCTCGCCAGCATTGATATTACTGAACTGAGCAGAAACCGAAGAGAATATAAAAATTCCTACAAATAAAAAAATATGCTTCATTAAATTGTTTTTTTAGAGATTCATTAGACAAATTATCTGCCAAATTAAAAAACAAAAACCCTTCATAGCGAAGGGTTCTGTCAATTTATATTAAAATTACATAATATTGGTGCCGTCCGGAATCACTGCGTTTTTCTTTACCACAACAATACCTTCCTTGATAGAATGTGTGTCGTAGTCGCCGTCAGGATGGTGTCTGCCACCTATAATTCTTACATTGTTTCCAATGTAACAGTTTTTGTCGAGAATCGCTTTGTCTATATAACAGTATTTGCCGATTCCCATACTGGTAATGTTATCTGCTTCGTTATGAGCTATTTGCTGCGCAGTCTGGTAATAATCTGAACCCATTACATAAGAGTTCACAATGGTAGAACCGCGGTCTACTCTGGTTCTGTTGCCAATAATGCAGTTTTCTATTTTATCTGCGAGGATGATGCACCCGTCACCGATGATGGTTTTGCTGATGTAAGAGCCGTTTACCTTTGATGGCGGCAACATCCTTGCTCTTGTGTAGATTGGGTTGGAACTAAAGAGATTGAACTGCGGAAGATCCTGGGCAAGATCCAGATTTGCTTCATAAAAAGATTCAATAGTACCGATGTCTGTCCAGTATCCGTCATACTGATAGCTCAACACACTGTAGTTTCCGATTGCTGCCGGGATAAAATCTTTCCCGAAATCGTCACCTTCATGCTCCTCGAATAATTTTCTAAGTACATTTTTGCTAAACACATAAATTCCCATAGAAGCCAGATATTCTTTGCCCTGAGAACGGCTTTCGTCGCTTACTTCGGACTTCCAGTCTGCCAGCATTTCGTAATCCGGTTTCTCTGTAAAAGAAGTGATGTTACTGTCTTCATCTGCTTTCATAATACCAAAACCTGTTGCATCTTTGGCATTCACAGGAATCGTGGCAATTGTAATGTCGCCGCCATTTTTCTTATGGAAATCGATCATTTCCTTGAAATCCATCTGGTAAAGCTGATCACCTGAGAGAATCAAAATGTATTCATACTCATATTTTTCGAGATGTTTCATCGTCTGACGCACAGCATCTGCAGTTCCCTGGTACCAGTTTTCGTTTTCTACATTCTGTTCTGCTGCCAGAATATCTACGAAACCTTTGCTGAAAGTATCGAAATGATAAGAATTTTTAATGTGCGAATTAAGTGATGCGGAATTAAACTGAGTGAGGACTAAAATCCTGTTGAGTCCCGAGTTGAGACAGTTGGAAATCGGAATATCTACCAACCGGTATTTTCCCGCAATCGGAACTGCAGGTTTTGATCTTGTATTGGTCAAAGGGAACAGTCTGCTGCCTCTTCCGCCTCCGAGTACAATGGAGATTACACTAGCTTTCATATGTGTCTTGTTATTTTTATAAGTGGTTTAAAGTTACTGATTGTTTGCCAATATTAAGCCAACGTGAATCCAATTATTAATAATTATAAAGAATTTCATAATTTTTCGCAGACTTCTCCCAGGAGAAATCAAATGACATATTATTATAGATCAATCCCTTCATCAGATCCTTCTGGCTGTAGATGTGCAAAGCTCTTTTTATAGCGTGAACGGCATCTTCGGCTCCGGCATTTGTAAAATTGAGTCCGCTGCCACCGGTGGAAATATCCTGAACTGTATCGCGCAATCCTCCGGTGTACCGTACAATCGGAATGGTACCGTATCGCATCGCATACATTTGGTTTAGTCCGCAAGGTTCTACTCTGCTTGGCATCAGTAGAAAATCTGAGGATGCATAGATCTGATGGGAAAGATATTCCTTGTAGCCAAGGTCTATAGCGAGGTTCACGTACTTATGCTCCAATTCCTTCAGTTTGTTTTCGATACCCTGATCACCTGAACCTAGAATAATGATGTTGAGAGCACCATTGGTTTCCTGAATACTTTTCTCGACAATATCAGGTAGGAAGTCTGCGCCTTTTTCACCGGCAAAACGACCTATAAATCCTACGAGCGGAAGATTGGGATTGAGACCATACTCTGCACAGATCACTTTTTTATTCTCCCATTTCCCTTCTTCTGCATAGTCTTTATTATAATTGAATTTCAGCATTTCGTCTGTTTCAGGATCCCAGACTTCGGTATCAATGCCATTGATGATGCCGAAAGCCTTCTGTCTTTCCTGATTCATCAATGGTTCCAGGCCCTGAAAACTGTAAAACAGCTCCTCGAGATAACCACCGGAGACGGCATTGAAGGCGTTAGAGGATTTGATCATCGATGCCATCGGATTGATTCTGCCGCTCCAATCCAGAAGACCGGATTTCCAGCCGTCAAAATGTGGAAGGAAGCTGGACATTTTCCAATCCATACTACCCTGATATTCACCATTATGGATTGTCCCGATGGTTTTGACGCCTTTCAGGAACTGGAATTCATAACAATTATCAATCATAAAAGGAACCAATCCTGTATGGTAATCGTGGCAATGAAAAACATCCGGGCGGATCTGCATAGCACTCAGCCAGTGCAAAACACCGTGCTGAAATGCTATGAACTGCTGACTCTCGTCCCAATAGCCATACACGCTCTCCCGATCCAGAAGACCCGGAATCTTGACCAGGTAAAGGTCAAACCCGAGCACATTACTTTTCTCCTTGAAAACCTGAACCTGATACATATGAAAGGACTGATGAATAAAGCCGTCAAAGACGATTTCAAAATCGTGGTTGTAGAAAAACGGTTTGTTGTACCAGGGCATTATCACGCTAGCATCCAGGCCCATTTGATTTTGATATTTTGGTAATGCTCCTACGACATCTGCCAGTCCGCCGACTTTTGCAACAGGATAACACTCCATAGAAAGGTGAAATATCTGCATACTTATATTTTCTTTGGTATTTATTTTTTCTTTTTACTAATTTTAGATGGCGCTGCAGCCGATTTCGATGTTTCAATCTGTTTCAAAACAATGCCGGACAAAGGTGGCAGCCTTACAACAATTGAATTTTCACTATTATCCCAGCCTTCATTCAGCTCCTGAGAAATAACAGCTTCTATTCCGCTTCCGCTGTATTTTGCATCATCAGAATTGAAGATCACTTCCCATTTCGAATCTTTGGAAACGCCTATTCTGTAATCGAAACTGTTTGGTGTCAGATTTAGAACATTCATAAGAACTTCCTTATTTTCTTTGCTCTTTCTAAGATAGATAAAAATCGAATTATCTGTATCATCTGCATTCACCCATTCGTAACCTTCCGGAGAGAACTGCAGCTCATAAAGTGCAGGGTATGACCGGTAAAGAAGATTAAGATCCCGTACAAGACTCTGCAGATTTTTATGAACAGGAAAATCAAGAAGATGCCAGTCGAGAGAATCTCTGAAATTCCACTCTCTGGTCTGGGCAATTTCGTCGCCCATAAAAAGCAGTTTAGTGCCGGGATTGGTGAACATATAAACATACATTGCTCTCAGATTGGCAAATTTTTGCCACTCGTCGCCCGGCATTTTGTAGATAAGACTGCTTTTACCATGAACCACCTCATCGTGTGAGAGCGGCATCATGTAATTTTCATTATTCATATACACGCTCGTGAACGTGATTTTGTTGTGGTGGTACTTTCTGGCAATCGGATCTTCTTTGAAATAATCCAGTGTGTCGTGCATCCAGCCCATCATCCACTTCATTCCGAAGCCTATGCCGTCGTCGTGGACAGGTTTTGTAAGTCTCGGAAAGTCCGAACTTTCTTCTGCGATGGTCTGTACATCGGGAAATTCTTTATAAACAGCAATATTGAAATCCTGCAGAAACTCTTTGGCTTCCAGGTTGACATTGGTTCCGTAGATATTAGGTTCCCATTCGCCGTCGTTTCTGGAGTAATCCAGGTGAAGCATAGACGTCACAGCATCTACGCGGAGGCCGTCTGCATGAAACCTGTCCAGCCAAAAAATAGCATTTGAAATTAAAAATGATTTGACTTCCGGTCTTCCGTAATTGAAGATATAAGATTTCCAGTCCGGATGAAAGCCTTTCCTGGGATCCTCGTGCTCATAAAGGAAGGAACCGTCGAAGAAGTGTAATCCGTTGGCATCGCCCGGAAAATGCGACGGTACCCAATCCAGAAAAACGCCAATATCATTCTGATGAAGTTTGGAAATGAGGTACATCAGTTCCTGTGGCGAGCCAAATCTGGACGTCGCAGCATAAAACCCTGTGATCTGATAGCCCCAGCTGGGGTCGTACGGATACTCCATAACGGGCATAAACTCTACGTGTGTAAAATTCATGGCTTTGAGGTAAGGAACCAGTTTATCCGTAATTTCACCGTAGCTGAGAAACCTGTCGGGATTGCCCGGGTCTCGCATCCAGGAGCCGAGGTGCATCTCGTACACAGAAATGGGAGCGCTCAGGCTGTTGTGACTGGCACGCTTCTGCATCCACTCGTGATCCTGCCACTCATACCAATTGGTGCAGACTACAGAGCCTGCCTGCAGGGCATTTTCAAAACAGAGCGCATAGGGATCTGCTTTTTCCAACAATACATCTTTATTGGTTCGGATTCCGTATTTGTAAACATCTCCCAGATCCAAGCCGGGAATAAAACCTTCCCAGATGCCAGACTGGTCCCATCTTCCTGAGAGCTGGTGCGAAAACGCGTCCCAGCTGTTGAAATTTCCAATGACGGAAACCTCTTTGGCTGTGGGAGCCCACACCGAGAAATATACGCCGGAGACACCATCTACTTCCACTTTGTGGGAGCCAAATTTCTCGTAAAGCCTGGTATGCTTGCCTGAACGGAAAAGGTAGATATCGTAGTCGGAAAATAGAGAATAAGGCTGAACCTGCATAAATGATGTTTGATAAATGATGAATAATAAATGATAAGTGTTTTTAAAAACCTAATTTGTAAGATTTTTAAAGTGTTTTCACTTCTATAATCACTGATTACAACCTTACCAAGGTAGCGAAATTAATTGTTACCGGACGACAAAGATTCTGTTAAAAATTTATTAATAAAAATGAAGCTTTCTGGCGGTAAGCGTGAAAACATAATGCTATCAGAAATTTAAAATACGAGCCGGAAAGAAGCGTCAGCGCGTGAGTGATGGAAACGTATATCCTTTTTGTGGCGCCGAAACCTAATGACAGAGGAGAAATGTGCTGACAAAAAGATAGCAGTGTACAGCGCGACCGTTTTCTGCCTGCCGGAGCATGACTGCAACAGTTGAAAATGAATGCAGAAAACGGGCACGCCCCAATCTTCTAAAATTTGAAAAGACTTCTGATAAATGTTCTGTTGAGAAACTTGTCCAGCGGATAGATTTTGAGAAAGTGATTGCCGATGAACAAAAGGATTAACACCACACCGGGCTTATAGAAAAGATTGAGGATATTAAGTTTGGAGTCTGGTAACAGCAAGGCTACATTGATTGATAAAAACCCCAGTATGAGGGCGTAGATCATCTCGATTCCCAATGGAAATACTCTGAATTTGACGTAATTGAAGATAATTTTGATCAGATTGAATAATGACAGCGAGATGGCGTATGCTACTGCAATCCCGAGGATTCCCATCTCTGTGTAGGTCAGAAAAATCATATTGAGACTGATGGTGAGGACTGCCAAAATCAGCATGACCACAATGTTGAATTTGTAAAATCTGGAGAGTGAAATGATGTGTCCGTTGAAACCTGTTGCGAGGTCAAACAGCATTGCAAAGCCCAGAACCCAAACGACAGGTTCTGAAGAGCGTAGATCCTCGCCGTTTTTCATAAAATCTGCGAGATAAGGAAATCCGACAACGATGCAGCAAAACAGGACAAAACCTAGGAAGAAGAGGCTGAGCGAGGTTTTCTTGTGGAACCTGTCCAGCTCCTGATAATCTCTGCTTGCGAGCACCTTGTTGATAATTGGCGCCGAGAGATTGAATAATCCCATCTGTGGCACGGTGATCAAGGAGATGATAGAATAGATATTGCTGTAAATCCCGTTTTCCTCAAAACTGATAAATTCGCCGATCATCAGATTGTCTATATTAATAGCAATATAATTTCCGATATTTCCTAAAAATCCAAACAAACTGTAGGTAAGAATCTCGCGGTAGAAATTGTTTTTTTTGAAATAACCGAGTTCAAAATCTGGTTTGATTGTCTCTAGTCTGTTGGTGTAGAATCCGTAACCCAGAAGCGACATCAGGAACATCATAAAGAAAAAACCATAGGCTGTTTTCTCACCAAATCCTATAAAAAAGAAGAGGCAGAACGCCCCGATATTAGCGATTTTCGGGATGAAATTTTCAAAGATATTCGGGACTACAATTCTTTTGTAATTGGTCAGAAATTTATTAAAAACAGAAGAAAGAGCCAATACGAGAACCAGTGGCAGAATCAAACGCTTCATTTCCCATAGTTTGGATTTCTGCAGATCGGGAAACAGATAATTAATAAGAAAATATCCGCCAAGGAAGATGATAAAATTAAGACAGACAGCTAATAGCGAAAGCGACAGCATATTGTGATGCTTGCCGTCTTCCTGTACTTTTGAGAAAAATTTGACGTTGGAAAAACTCAGTCCAAACACTACGATTGGAACCAGGATTTCCGCTGTAGGCAAGACATAGCGGAGTTTTCCGTAGAACTCCATGTCGTAGGGAAAGATAAAAATCGAGGCTACCGTCCCCAGCAAAAAACCGAGATAACCGATGATCGAATATTTTATGCCCTGCCTTGCAACTACGCTCATTTTTTATAATTGATGGTTGATTATGGATTAATGATTTTTTCGTTTCGAATAGAATCAGTTTTAGAACTTTTCGTTTTGAGAAATCACTTAATTTTTCGTTGTTAAAAAGATGATATTGTTGATGTAATTTTTATAATTCTTGACATTATCAGGATTCTGCGCATTTAGAAATTCCTCTGTCAGAGTCTTTGGCTGGAGTGTTTCTCTATCAAGATAATTCACAGAATAGCCGTACGCAGCAACTTCTGAAATCAAAGTCCAAAGATTGTCGCTGTGGTGGCGTTGCTCCATTTCGACCATCAGAATTGGCTTAAATTTCTGGATAGTCTTTCGGGCGCCACGCAGGGTCTGCATCTCGTTGCCTTCAACATCTATTTTGATAAAATCAAGCTTTTTAAGATTCAAGTCAAGATCATCCAAAGGTTTTACCTGTACTTGCTGCAAAATGGTTTTCTCTTCATCTTTTTCTTTGATAGAAGTTTGCAAAGTCCCTCTGGTGTGTACTTTTTCACCATTGATAACCGGTATTTTGAATTCTGCAGTTGTAGAAATATCAGACAACGCAACGGAGGACAGATTGACTTTCGGAAACAGCCGCCTGAGTCTTTTGAACAACTGCGGATTGGGTTCGAACGCATAAATATTAGCAGACTGCAGATGACCTTCCAGAGTAAAAAGATAGGCTCCAACATTGGCTCCAACGTCGATGAAGACTGCATTTCGATCCAGAATTTTTCTGATCCACAGAAACTCGGGTTCCACTTTCCTTGCTAAAAGATTTTGAGCATTGAGGCCTTTCAGTTTTTTGAAAAATCTGCTTTTGTAGTATGACGGCGAAATGTATTGTAAATTCTCGGCAAGCTTACTGTAGACGCTCATAAATTGGGTTCGTAACAAATGAACGGCAAAGAAAAAGCTTTTATTTTAAAAATCATAAAATTTGTTAAAATTATTATGTATGACGGCAGGGACTAAACGTTATATTTTTCTGAAAAACTTATTTTTGTTAATGTAATCTCTGCTGATCGTAATGCTTTCAAAGATATCTTTTCTGCTGGAATCCTGCTCCAGAAACCAGTATTTGAGGCCCGCTTTTTCTTTGGCTTCAAAGATGGATTTAAAATTGATGGTTCCGTTTCCGATTTCTGTAAAATCCCGGCTTTGTGCTTCCATATCTTTCACGTGCCACAGCGGAAATCTTCCCGGATATCTGTCAAAATAAGTGACCGGATCTATTCCGGCTTTGGTAATCCAATAGAGATCGAGTTCCATTTTTACAAAATTTGGATCTGTATTGTCTAAAATGAAATCATAAATAGTTTTTGATTCCAACTTCTCAAATTCGAAATCGTGATTGTGGTAAGCAAAATCTATTTTTGCGCCTGCTGTAATTGCTGCACATCTATCGAGCAATTCTGGCAGTTTTTTATAATGTTCAAAAGTTCTTTCTTCGGGAAAGAGATAGGAACAAACCATATATTTGGATTCGATAAAGTGCAGATCTTCCACAGACTCTTCCCAGTCTTTGAGCAGTGTTCCTTTGTCATTGTGAAGAATTCCAATCGTGTGATGCGAACTGACTACTTCCAGTCCTGTATTCTTCAAAATATTGAGAAAATCCTTTCTGTCTTTGCCATAAAAAGTACCGTTATAACCATAGATTTCCAATTGTCTGAAGCCAAGTTCTGCCAGACGTTCCAATGATTTTTCCAGATCAAGCGCGATAGCATCACGAATGGTATATAGCTGGATTGCGAGAGGTTTTTGGTTATTCATAAGCGCTGATGTACCACAGGAATATAGTCCCAAAAGTCCCATTGACGACAGTTTGAGGAAATCTTTTCTCTGCATTTTCTAAAGATTTTAATAATTTATGAGGCTTAAAATTACAGAATTTTTAAATCAAAAAAAATCTATGTGCTCTCCACCAAGGATTTTCGCGAATATAAAAGCGGTTATTGCTAAACTTGTTTTAAATTTGAACTTTAAATCATTTGATAGAATTTAAAATAAATTAAATAACTTTATATGAAATATTTATTCATTATTATGTTTTCACTTTTCGGATTTTCAAAAAACAAAGCCCAGGCAAAATCGATACACAGCTTCAAAGTAGAAGCGCTGGATGGCTCTACGATTGACTTTTCTAAATTTAAAGGTAAAAAAATCTTGGTAGTCAATACGGCTTCTGAATGCGGATTTACACCTCAGTACGCGGATCTGGAAAAACTTTATGAGAAATACAAAAACAAACTGGTGATCGTAGGTTTCCCAGCGAATAATTTTGGAGGTCAGGAACCGGGTAAAAACCATGAGATCGCTACCTTCTGTCAAAGAAATTACGGTGTTCAATTCCCGATGGCAGCGAAGATTTCTGTGAAAGGAGACGATATTGCGCCCATCTACAAATTCCTTACAGACAAGAAGGAGAACGGTGTGAAAAACACAAAAATCCTTTGGAACTTCACCAAGATTTTGCTTGATGAAAAAGGAAATGTGATTGACAGTTTTATCAGTACTACCAACCCAATGAGCGATAGTATTACGAAATATCTTAAATAAAATCAGAGATTTTAAACCTCAATTCAAAGACAAAAAAAGCGTTCAGATTTTGAACGCTTTTTCTTTTTCTATTGATCTATTCGTAAAAAATTTCCGCTTTTATCAAACTCCAGATCTATATCGTTGATCAGATCGATTTTGATTTTATTATCATCTTTATCAATTGATTCCACTTTGATCCCTCTGTACTTCTGATCCAGATAGGTTTTAATCTTCGCCGGAATCAACACTGGATTCACACCCTGTTTATCACTGATTTCTTCCCAATTTCCGTTCTTGTCGAAGTCTATTTCTGCGCCGTTGTTTAGTTTGACTTCATACTTCTTACCGGCAAGTGTCGTTTTGGACTCATACTTTGCTACGGTTGCTTTAGGATAATATTTGGCGAGAAAATTTTTGACGTTCGCAGGCATCTGTTGTAGTACACCGGCAGTCACCACTTCGCTTTGATTTTGCTCTGACACTATTTCTTTTTTATCCGCTGCCTGGAAAAATAAAGTTCCTGAAAGCAGCATCACCATACTTAGTTTATTAATTTTCATAACGAATTATTTTTTTCAATTTTCTAACATCTTCTCATCAAAAAAGCGACCAAAATAGCCGCTTATGATGTTTGAAAAGAAAGTCCGATGTTAGACGAAAGGCAGCTTTACTACTTTTGCTGGGATGTCTTTATTTCTGATTCTGATGAAAATTTCAGTATCCAGTTTGAAGTTTGCTTTATCTACGTAAGCCAATCCTATTCCCACTTTCTTCATTGGAGACATTGTTCCGGAAGTTACTTTTCCGATGATTTTTCCTTCTGCATCCACCACTTCATAATCGTGTCTTGGAATTGCTTTCTCAAGCATTTCAAAACCGACTAATTTTTTAGTAATGCCCTCAGCTTTTTGATTCTCAAGAAATGCTTTATTCACAAAATCTTTATCGAATTTGGTGATCCATCCCAATCCTGCTTCAAGTGGAGAAGTGGTATCATTAATATCCATACCATACAGACAAAAGCCTTTTTCTAATCTCAAAGTATCTCTGGAAGCCAATCCACAAGGAATCAATCCGAAATCTTTTCCAGTTTCCGACAAAGCGTCCCAGATTTGTTCTGCATTTTCATTATTAAAATAAATCTCAAAACCGCCGCTTCCTGTGTAACCTGTATTTGAAATGATAACATCAGAAAAACCGGCCACAGAACCTACTGTGAAATGATAATATGGAACCGCTGACAAATCTGTCTCAGTCAATTTTTGAAGAATCTCAGTTGCTTTTGGACCCTGGATGGCAATCAATGACATTTCGTCTGAAGCATTGGTCATTTTTGCGCCGAATTTCTCGTTATATTTTGAGATGTGATCCCAGTCTTTATCGATGTTTGAAGCGTTTACAACTACAAAATATTTTTCATCTTCCATTTTGTAAACAATCAGATCATCTACAATTCCACCGGTTTCATTGGGCAAACACGAATATTGTGCTTTTCCGTTTTCCAAAGCGTCCACATTGTTAGACGTTACAAACTGCAAAAGCTCTTTCGCAGAAGGACCTTCGATGAAAAACTGTCCCATATGAGAGACATCGAACATTCCCGCTTTTTCGCGGACAGCAAAATGCTCGTCGTTGATTCCTGAATACTGGACAGGCATTTCGAAGCCTGCAAAAGGAACAATCTTGGCTCCCAGAGAAACGTGTTTATCGTATAAAGCGGTCTTTTTCATCTACTTTTTATTAATTTATTTATTGCAAGCAAATCTAAATATTAATGGTGAATTATAAATGATTAATGCCAAGTTTTTATTTCGTCTTTTTTAAACGTTGAATCTCTCACAGCCCGACTTGAGTGGAAATCCTTTTTCGGTGATGGAAAAGCGTTGGCAAAAAAAAGATTGACTTCGTCGCACCGCTTCGTTAGGTTTGAGAACGGAAGGCGGATTAAGCTGCCTAAAATATCACTGAAATTTAATTAACTTTGCGACTCAAAATTAAAAAACTATGAGCGACACGATTCTTTGCCCGAAATGCCAGTCAGAATTCACTTACGAACAGGATAATCTTCAGGTTTGTTCCCAATGTTTCTACGAATGGGACCCGGCGGAAGTCTCTACGGAAGGGAAAATTTTCGATTCTCTTGGCAAGGAATTGCAAAACGGAGATTCTGTGATCGTCATCAAAGATCTTCCTGTGAAAGGCGCTCCGAAAGACATTAAAGCCGGAACGAAAGTTAAAAACATCAGATTGCGACCGGAAAGTGACCATAATATTGATTGCAAAATTGATGGTTTTGGGTCAATGGCTTTGAAGTCTGAGTTTGTGAGGAAAGCTTAATTAGCTTTTGGCGATTAGCAAATAACAATTAGCAAAAAAAAAGGAAAAATTTGGCAGGGTCGACTTTCAAAGACTCTGATTGTTTTGCCGGAGCAAAGCTAATTTCCAGTCCCTAAGGCAGAAAGAGAATTAACCAAAAATTTCCTGATGTATTTTAGTTTGTCAAAATTAGAAATATTTTTTGATTCAACAAACTGAATATCTATAAGTTATCCATATTCTATCCACAAAAGTATTGATTTAATTATTAGGTGAAAATTTGAACGCAAAGTCCGCAAAGATTTTTGAATCACTTTGAAAATATTTTAAGGTTCGCAAAGGCGTAAAAACTCATCAAAGTTTATAAATTATTATACTAATTTAGACAATAATTAAAATTCAAGATTGACTTTCCCTTCCAGAAATTGATGTGAATAGATAATGATAGATTTACCATTAATCAACAATTTATTTCGGTAATGAGAACCTGCAAAACGGCTGTCCGAAACGGTTGCTTCTACTCCATTATCAACAATTTTGATTTGATGCGGGAAATAGTGGGTTTTACTTAAATTTAGGTCAGCTTGTTCGGTTTCTGTAAAAATATTGACTTCGCCAAGCAATTTTGCAACATAATCATTATAAGGTTTTTCATAAGTTTCTTTCGGTGAATCATTCTGAATCAATCTCCCTTCCTGCAAAACAACGATTTTATCTGCCCAAGGCAAAACCTCCTCCAGATCGTGTGTCGAAATCATCAGGCTGAGATTGTTTTCTTTGACATAATTGAAGAGTTTTTCCCGCAATTCAAACTTTCTGGAAAAATCAAGATTGCTGAATGGCTCATCCAGCAAAAGCATCTTGGGAAGAACCGCCAGAGCACGTGCAATCGCAACTCTCTGCTGCTGTCCGCCGCTGAGATTTTTGGGAATTACTTTCGCAAATTCCGTCAAACCGACAATGTCCAACAACTCTTCTACTTTTTCTTTTTTCTCTTTCAGATTGATATTGGAAATAAATTTCCCTACGTTGTCATAAACTGTCCCATAAGGCATCAAATCGTAATTCTGCGCTACGAATTTCATCTGAGATTCGCCGGGAACCAGATTTCCTTTTGGCCCGAAAAGTTTTTGACCTTCAAACAGAATTTCGCCGCTTTGCCAATCTATCAAACCATAAATTAGACTCAATAAAGTTGATTTTCCACAACCACTTTCTCCCACCAAAGCGATGATCTGGCCTTCATCCACATTGAGATTAAGATTTTGAAATAATGGTTTATCGGTCTGATAATTGAAATAAAGATTTTTGACTTCCAGAAGCATTTTGCAAAATTAGTAGTTTGAAGTAATAATAATTTTATTATTTTAGCAAAAAGACAAAAATAGGTATAATTTAAAACTCTTTTGAAATTGCAATGCAATTCATCTGACATTAAAAAAACAAATCATTTTTATGAAAAAGACCACTTTGATATCAGCTTTGGCAATAATAACTGCTTCCGTAATGATCATCTCCTGCGGAAAGGACAAGCCGGTAACCAGCGAGAGCAATGAAGTTCTGACGACCACTGACGGCCAGGTCTACGCGATAGACACGCTAAACAGTAAGGCGGAATGGAAAGGTTTCAAAGTTGTAAAATCTGACAATACAAGCCATATCGGAAGCCTGAAGTTTGAAAGCGGCGAAGTAACCGTGAAGGATAAAAAACTGGAAAGCGGACAGTTTGTAATAGATATGACCTCTATCACCAATGAAGACTTGAAAGATGCTGAAGCCAACGGCAAACTTTTGGGACATCTTAAAAGTGCCGATTTTTTTGATACTGCCAAATTTCCAACTGCTTCTTATGAGATCACAAAAGTGACAGCAGCAGCAGAAGGAAGCGATTATAATACAGTTCTGGATGGGAATCTGACACTGAAAGGTATTACAAAACCGTTTAATTTTAATGCAAACGTAAAATTGGATAAAGGAGAACTTTTAATTGCTACAGAACCTAAAGACATCAGCCGCGACGAATTTGGCATCAAGTTCCAGATGCCTGCTGCTGAAGGGCTGATCAAAAATGAAATCAATATTCAGATCAAAATAAAAGCGACAGAAAAGAAATAACGGAAGAATTATAAGCAAAGAGATAAGACTTCCTGCTAAAAACTAAAATCTGCTTCTGGAAAAGGCAGATTTTTTTATTTTAAAATCGTATTTTTGCAATCTATATTTTATATATAACAATGCTAGAGACAATTGATGACCTATTGGCGGAAGTGCAGACTTTCCAGTCTTCTGCCAAAGATGAGATAGAACAGTTCCGACTAAAATTTAACGGGAAAAAGGGAATCATGAATGATTTCTATGATGCCCTGAAGCAGATTCCGAACGAGCAGAAAAAGGATTTTGGACAGAAAATCAACATTCTTAGAAATGCTGTAAATGAAAAGCTTGAGGCGCTGAAATCCTCCGGTGAAAGCAAGATTATCCTTGAAAAAGAAGATCTTACAAGGCCTGGTTTTCCTTTGGAATTAGGTTCGCGTCATCCTATCAATCTGGTAAAGAACAGAATTATCGAAATCTTCAAATCCATCGGTTTTGCAGTGGCAGACGGACCGGAGATAGAAGATGACTGGCATAACTTCACTGCATTGAACCTTCCGGAATACCATCCGGCAAGAGATATGCAGGACACATTTTTCATCGAGCAAAATCCAGATGTGCTTCTTAGAACGCACACATCATCTGTTCAGATCCGCTATATGGAGGAAAATGAACCGCCGATGAGAATCCTGGCGCCGGGCAGAGTTTTCAGAAACGAAGCCGTATCTTCCCGTTCGCACTGTATTTTCCATCAGATAGAAGGGCTTTATATTGATGAGAATGTGAGTTTTGCAGATCTTAAACAGACCATTCAATTCTTCACGACGGAACTTTTCGGGAAGTCGAAAATCAGAATGAGACCTTCCTATTTTCCTTTCACAGAGCCAAGTGCAGAGGTTGACGTTTACTGGGGACTGAACTCCGAAACAGATTACAGAATCACAAAAGGAACAGGCTGGCTGGAGATTATGGGTTGCGGAATGGTAGATCCTGCAGTTTTGAAAAACGTTAATATAGATCCTGATAAATTCTCGGGATACGCTTTTGGGATGGGTATTGAGAGAATTGTCATGCTGCTTTACCAGATGAGCGATATCCGGATGTTCTTCGAGAATGATTTAAGAATGCTGGAGCAGTTTAAACGTTTATAGTTAAATTTTCACAATTCAAAATATTTAATCCTGTAAAATAATTTTTTTACGGGATTTTTTTCTTAGCTTTATCATCTAAGTCATAATAATTTGCCTTAACAAAATTTTAATTAACGCTTAAAATAATGTCTTATTGTTAAAGAATTTGTAAGCATACTTTTTTATTTAATGATAAACTCAGTAAATACGGTCCAAAAAAAACTAATCGATGAATGCACAAAATGATATTTCTAGATCTAAATTTAGATTAAGAAAACCTGTCCACTACTCTCTTATCATCTGTATTCTTCTCATACAGCTAATTATAGCTGGATATTTCTACAATGAATTCAAGAACAGAAAGAATTTAACTTTTATTGAGAATCAGCTAAAAGAAGTTGAAACTCTGGAAAAAATGACCGACGACTCCCGGAAAGAGCTCATCACGTCTCAGGATTATTTCCAAAAATACCTGATTACAGAGAAAAATACCTATCTGGAATCTTACTTTCAATCCGTCAATAAACTCAGCAAAAATCTGGATAACATCAATCGTTACCGGGAAAAAAATCCAAGATTAAAATCGTTACTCATCAATCATAAGAAGGATACAGCGGAGCTGACTAAGCTCAAAACACTTGTAGATTCAACTTTCCAGTTTTCTAGCAAATCCAACTTTAAAGTCCGTGATGAGATTCCGCAGTTCAAAAAAATGGACTTCGATTATAATTTTGAAAAGTTTGATATTAAGAAGGAGACTTATGCTGATACTATTGAGCAAAAGGGACTTTTTGGAAGATTAGGAGATGCTATTTCGGGAAAAGTAAATGTCCAGAAAGAAAGTACCGTGATCACCTTAAAAAACGGAAAAACGACAGATATTGGCCAGATGAAAGGCGAGTTGGACAGCCTGATGAGGTCTGTCAATAATCATTATTCAAAAGAGGTACAGAAAATCCAGCTGAATGTGACAAAGAATCAAAACAGCAGCAGCAGGTTTTATAAGACCTTCAATAATATGCTGATTTACAGCAATGATCTGATGACTATTTACGAAGTGGCGATCAGAGATTCTAAAGGAGATTTGGAAAAGGAACTCGCTGATCAGAATTCCAAGAGCAACAAAATCCGAAAATATCTTGTGCTGGGTGCCATGATTCTCATGTTTATTGTCTCAATACTCATCATGTATCTCACCAGAATCGCATTTATTTATGAAAAAAGATTGAATGCAGCAAACCGTCAGATTAAGGAAAATCTAAATTTCAAAAACAGAATTCTCGGAATGCTGAGTCACGAACTGCGGTCACCACTGAAAATTATTGGAATTTTCATCACTCGAATCAGCAAAAAAACAACGGACGATACGATAAAGGAGTATCTGAAATCGATCAGCTTTACCAACAATACACTGCTAATGCAAGCCAATCAAATTTTGGAATACACAAAGAATCAACACGTGGAAAACAAGCTTGTACTGGCCGTTTTCAACCTTAAAAATGAAGTGACATCTATACTTACAGCTATTGAACCTTATATAGAAACGAGGAATAACAGATTTGTAACGCATCTTAATATAGATGAGGATCTTGCCGTCTATTCAGATTGTACAAAGATTAATCAGATCTTCATCAATATTTTGGGTAATGCTAATAAATTCACGGAAAACGGACAAATTACAGTACGTACACGTTCAGAACACCTTGATGAGCAAACCGTTTCCCTCATTACTGAGATTAAAGACACAGGCGCAGGCATTTCTGAGTCTGATCTTGAAAAAATATTTGAACCTTATTATCAGGGAATTATTTCAGATAAAGTTGAAAATCTCGGAGCGGGATTAGGCCTCAGTCTTTGCAAGGAAATTATAGAGTTATATTCTGGTCAGATATCCGTGTCCAGCGAACTTGGAAAAGGGACCACGGTTAATTTTTCCATTAATTTAAAGGTTAATAAATGAGTTCTACTGAACATAAGACCATCAATTTTTTATTGGCGGACGACCACAGCCTGATACGTCAGGGAATTGTATTTGTGCTGGAGGATATGGAAATTGACTGTCATATCTATCACGCATCAAATCTGCAGCAGGTAATGCACTCTATCACTGCTAATGACATAGATATTGCCATTATTGATGCTCATTTTCCTGATGGCAACAGCCTCAGCATCATTGCCGAAATCAAAAAGATAAGTCCTCAAACTAAAATCCTCATATTTTCCGGGATTGATGAAACTGTACAGGCTCTGAAATTTTTAAATGAGGGCGCCAACGGATTTCTCAGCAAACTGAGTGAGGAGGATGAATTGAAACAGGCTATTTCGAAAATAATTAACGAAGGCGAATATATCTCAGCTGTGACACAGGTCTTACTGATGAATTCTCTTCGGAACCGGCATCTGATTAATCCTCTGTTATCCTTAACAGAGAGAGAGCTGCAAATCGCAGAAATGTACGCAGAAGGAATGGGTAACCTGGAGATCGCCAACAAACTGGATATCAAACAAAATACTGTAAGTACCTTAAAGAAAAGGATCTTTGACAAGTTAAAGGTCGAAAATATTATAGAACTTGTTGATATTATGAAAGCTCACTACTAATTTGCTGTCCCGCGTACCAGTACTAAGTAGAGCTGATCATCACTAATCAGCTTTTTTTGTAGATAAAAATCTACAAGCTCAGCGATATATATCTTGAGGATTTAGTGAAATAATATGCTGGATGATAGTACTTTTGTATCAAGATAATTGAGAGATAATTTCCGAAAGTAATAAGAAGAAATAAGCTTGTTCAGATACTAATTCAATTTATAATAACTCTGATAATCTGAAGATTCTAAAAACACAAATGATGGATCTGCATACAGTCCGCAACAGCTGAAAATGTCGCCGATGAAAGGGTAAAAACACAAAAACCGTAAAGATTCTAACAACACAAATGATGGAATCACCAAAGATGCAGAACTGAAAAAACTGCAAAAATGAAGAGGGCAAGAACACAAAAACAAAAGATTCTAAAAAGACAAATGATGGAATCACTTAAGATGCAGAAGTGAAAAAACTGCAAAATGAAGAGGGCAAAAACACAAAAAAAAGAGATTCTAAAAATACAAATGATGAATCAATACCAAATTACAGGGTCAGACGGCTCTGTAATTCTGGTATCAAAAACACAAGATTATGAAGATAAATAACCGAAGAGAGATCCGGATCTCAATGTATCTGTTTTTCTTTATTATTCTATTGGACATCGCCTATCTCATCGCCGGTAAAAAAATCTGGGCCATCTCTCCGGTCATTTTATACAGTACTTTCTTAGTAATCTTTATTTTCACAGTTTATAAGCTAATGACGCTCAAGGTCTTCTATATGGAAGTTTCACAACATATTATTTCTGTCAAATATATGCACCCTCTTCTCAAGAAAAAACATCCCGTTCTGGAAGTACCCCTTCGTAAAGTATTTGCACTGGAAACTACCAAAGGCATTATCACCTATATTTTGACTATCAGCATCCATACAAAAAGGGGAATCAAAAATTTCTACTACAATATCGGACAGCTTCCTGAAAATCAGATTGAAAAATTTCGAGCCATCTCAGACTTTGTTAAAACTTCCCACGATCAGAACAGGTCTGAACTGAAAACAACTTTCTGAAAAATTTATAAAACACATAAAAAAATCCCTTGATAATTTCAGGGGATTTTTTGTTTTTCAGCCAGAAACCTCGAAACTATCTTACATCAATTGCCAGCATTTTTGGTTTTTCTAATTTTGAAAAATAAATAATGACTAACTTTAAAAAAATAAGATATGAAGACAGAATTTGAAATTATTCCACTTGTCAAAAACGACGCTAAAAAAAGATTTGAAATAGAAATTGACGGCCATTTCGCTTTCATCAATTTCGGTGAGACGGAAAATCAGATTGCTCTGGTTCATACCGAGGCAGAGACGGAGTTGGCAGGAACAGGCGCAGCAGCAGCCGTTGTGGAAAAAACACTGAACTTCATCAAACAAAGCGGAAAAAAGCTGTTGCCATTCTGTCCTTATGTTTTTGCATTTATCAAAAAACACCCGGAATGGAAAGCAATTGTTGATGAAAAATTTGCTTCGTACGATAAACTTTAATCCCAATCTGTCAACAATGAAAATATTCGCCTTTGCAGGAAGCAACTCTTCCACCTCTATCAACAAAGAACTTGTAAAATTTGTCCTGAAAAGTTTCCCGGATGACGAGATCAATTTAATAGATCTCAATGATTATCTGATGCCTGTCTTCTCCGTAGATATCGAGAAAAAAGGATTCCCGGAGGAAGCGCAAAGATTTCTGAAAAATATAGAAGATGCAGACCTTATCATTTGTTCTCTTGCCGAAAACAACCGGTCTTACAGTGCAGCCTTCAAGAATATATTTGACTGGGCATCCAGAATTAATGTCAAAGTGTTTCAGGACAAACCCATGTTTCTGATGACCACATCGCCAGGAGGTTATGGCGGCGGAAACGTAATGGCAGAAGCTGCTAAGTTCTTTCCACAGTTTGGTGCCGATATCAAAGAGACTTTTTCCCTGCCTAAGTTTTACGAGAGTTTTGATTTGAAAAATGGAATTGTAGAACCTGAACTGCTTGCGACAATTAAGTCCAAAATTGAAAATTTTAAAAATCAGATCTAATGGAGACGCACGAATATGACGCCGGAGAAATCACTGTGCTCTGGAAACCGAAAGTCTGCATCCACGCCGGTGTCTGCGTAAAAATGCTGCCACAAGTTTACAATCCAAAAGAAAGGCCTTGGATCAAAACAGAAAATGCCACAAGCGAGGAATTGAAGAATCAAATCACAAAGTGTCCTTCCGGAGCTTTGAGCTATAAATTAAATTCTTAAAAAAATGGGTGTAAAAGTAAAAGCAACACTTGGGAACGAGAAATATTATACCAAAGTTACCGCCGGAGACAATATCATGATCACAGACGAGCCGATCGATAAAGGCGGTGGCAACAAGGGTTTCAACCCATTTGAAATTCTGGCAGCTTCTCTTGCGAGCTGTACCGCTGCAACCCTTCGAATGTACATCGACAGGAAAGGCTGGGATATTCCGGAAATCAACGTGGAAGTAGATCTGGAGAATTATCCTCAGACAAAAAATGCGCAGTTTTGCAGAATTATTGACTTCGGTCCGACAATCATTTCCGAAGAAATCAAAGACAGACTATTCAAAATTGCAGACGCCTGTCCCGTGCATAAAATACTGACAAACAATATAGAAATCCTTACTAAAATATAAAAAGATGCTGGAAATAAAACAAATTAACAGAGAAACAAAAGGCGAATTTGTCGCCACTCTAGACGGACAAAAGGCAGGACTGATGACCTATTCCTGGGCTGGCGATGAAAAAATAATTATCGATCACACAGAAGTGCAACCGGCATTCAACGGGAAAGGCGTCGGCAAAGAATTGGTTTACAAAGCAGTAGAATTTGCACGAGAAAAGAACCTCAAAATCCTTCCGCTCTGCCCTTTTGCAGCTGCGATGTTTAAAAAGAATGAAGAAATCAGAGATGTTCTTTAATTTTTAATCTTAATCAAAAAACCCCATTTCAAGCTCTGAAATGGGGTTTTTCTATTTTATAGAATCTGCCTTTACAAATCGTAAACAGCAGTTAAAACCAGTTTTTAATTCTGTTATAATCCAGGAAATAGGTGATTCTGAGGGAAATATTATTAATCATTGGCGCATCAAACAGCTCATTAAAATTATTTTTGAATCTCATCCTAGAAACTTCCAGATAATTGCTGGTTGCATTCCTGTAAAGAAAAGTGAGCTGGCTTCCCGGCGCAAACCACCACGAATAGCGCAAATCTACATTCCAGGAATTATAGGTTCCCGCAAGATTCGGATTGAAAGTCGTGTTACTGTCCAGCCCGCCATCACCGGTGAGAATGTAAAACTGTTTGTAAGTAACATCAGAAAAGTAATGTCTGAAAGCTAAAGATAATGCCATTTTGTTGTTGAAAGTGTACTGTCCTGTGACTGCATTTTCATAGGTGTTGCGCTGGCGTCTTCCCATAAAAATCTGATCGCCATCTTTTCCCGCAAATCCAACCTCATTGTTGCTGAAAACAGGATTGAATTGCCATATCAGATTGAGTTTATCCGAAGCTCTGTAACGAAGATAAAGTGACGGAATTACCTTGTTTCTGCCCTTTTGGTCATAAGCGTAGTAATCTATATTGAGGTTGTACTGCAGCTTTTTCCGGCTGTCACTTTCAAAATAAAGCCAACTGTCAAAGTAGCCCGGGACTTTCAGATGACGCCCAAAAGTCCTCGGTTCATAGATGTCATTTTCACCCAGAGGTGTGAACTCTACACCGCCACCAAAATTCTGAAAATTCTTGGTTGTAAACTGGTTATTATGGTTGAATCTCAAAGTACTGTACAGAAAAGGCTCGAGACGGTGGTCATAATTGAGGTTGAAATTGAGATAAATATTGTTGAATTTCTTGACAGGCTGCAAAATTCGGTATCCGTACCAGGTGGAATACGAGGCATAATTCGTTTTTGTTGAGAATCCTAAATCGTTGATATCCCAGTTTTTGTTGACGTAATTTCCAATGACTTCGAAGCGGTTTTTGCCGGAATATTTTCCTATTCCTAGGTTTCCTCTGTTCCCAAATTTGGTATCGCCATCTCTCACCCAACTGCCTTTAAAATTTCCGAAATAGTTGTAAGTGTTCTTTTTATTGGCAATGTTCCAGAGCAGTCCTGTCGCGTTGGCATCCCGGAATTCACCCATCCGCATCGTACTCGTATTCACAAATGTGACGGAGGAATTGCCGCCAAATCGCTGGTCAAAAACCAGCACATTGTAGTTGGTCCACGGTTCTACGGTTGCCATTCTGGTCTCGCCTGTTTCGTTATTTTGAATTGTTGCCTCCATTTTTTCAGTCACCCCGTTGAAAATACCTATTCCAAGACCTTTTTTGGTTCTTCCCGATATTTTAAACGCATTAAAAAGTTTGACTTTTCCGGGAGATTCAGTTATGGTTTCATTGTCGGCAATGCTTGGATAAATTGACGGTTCGCCACCCACACGGCGTGAGTAGAACATATCGCCTTTGCTGAAAAGCTCCGTCCCTTCCATAAAGAATGAACGCTGCTCGGAGAATTGTTGTTCGAATGGTGTGAGATTCAGAATTGAATTATCAAAATTGGCCTGTCCGAAATCCGGGACCAAAGTCATATCAAACGTGAAGGCATCGTTGATTCCGTACTTCAGATCCATCCCGCCATTGACATTCATCTCCGTTTTGCCGTCAAAACTATTAACATAAGTTGAAAAGTAAGGCGTGAAGGACAGTCGTGTCGGCGTTTTCACATCTTCGATTCCGTTCAGAATCCCGTCGTAGAGCGTAAAACTTCCTTTTGTGTTATCAATATGATTCCAGGCCAGCTTTTTGCGTTCACGCTGGATGTTCCGGAAGAAATTAATACCCCATTGTTGCGCTTTACTATTGGGAAATCTCAATTCGAAATACGGAATTTTCATCTCGACATTCCAGCCTTTGTCAGTAATTTTGACGGCGCTGTACCAGATTCCGTTCCAGGTAGCATCTTCGCCGTTATCGTTCGTCGCTTTGGCATCAAACTGAACGCCCGCTGCGGTCACGATAAATTCATAACTCTGTTGTTTATCATTGTAACCATTGATGAAAACGCCGAAAAAATCATCATTGTTGATGGCATCTCTCTCCGTAAACTGCCGTGCTATTTTATCTGGTTCGCTGTCATAAAGCGTGGCTGCGACGTAGATTCCGGTATTGTCGTACAAGACTTTCACAACACTTTTCTGATTCTCAGATTCCTTTTTACCGTTGGCCGGCTGGAATTCTATGAACTGGTCTGCAGTAGAAGCGTTTGCCCAGGCTTCTTCGTCAATTATTCCGTCTATTTTAATGGATTTGTCCGTTCGCACGGCATTCATCTGGCGTCTGGCGATGCTGTCTGCTGCGATGATTTTCTGGGCAGAGTACATTCCGGAAAAAAGGATGATTGCGAGGATACCAATTTTAGTTTTCATAGTAAAGCTTATTCTTGAGATTAGACAAATCACTTTACCACTCTATTACATCAAAACAAAAAAAATCAGACAAGTGTCTGATTTTCAAAGTTATAATATTAAAATAAATCTCCTATTTACAAAGTACTCAATCGATAAAAAAAAATCAGACAAAAGCCTGATTTTAATTTAAATTATTATTGATCCTTAATACTCTTCAGATATTAAGGTTTATAACCATCTTTCAATGTAACTGTTCTGTTAAAAACAAGTCTGTCATCTGCAGAATCTCTGTCTTTAATGTAATAACCGATCCGCTGAAACTGGAAATGATCATCAACAGTCGCATCTTTCAGGCTTGGTTCCCCAAATCCGTGTGTCACTCTAAGTGATTGAGGATTAATAAACTGAACAAAATCAACATCCTTAGCGGCATCCGGCTGCTCTGTCGTGAACAGTCTTTCGTACGTTCTGATCTCGATCGGCAGTGCATGTTTTGCAGAAACCCAATGCAGCGTCCCTTTCACTTTTCTCAGACTGGCTTCTGTTCCGCTGCCTGATTTGGAATCTTCATCATAAGTGGCATAAATGGTCGATATTTCACCGCGGTTGTCTTTCTCCACACGTTCTGCTTTGATGATGTAACCTGCTTTCAACCTCACTTCTCCTCCTAATTTCAGACGGAAAAACTTCTTGTCTGCTTCCTCCTGGAAATCCTCTTTTTCAATATAAATTTCTCTGGAAAACGGCACTTTTCTGCTGCCTGCATCTTCATCTTCAGGATTATTTTCTGTTTCCAGCCATTCTTCTTTGTCTTCAGGATAGTTTTCTATGATGAGTTTAACCGGATTTACAACAGCCATTACTCTGGTTGCAATTTTGTTAAGATCCTCTCTCACACAAAATTCCAGGAGCTGTATGTCGATCAGGTTTTCTCTCTTCGCAACGCCTACTCTTTCAATAAAATTCTTGATAGCAGTCGGCGTATAACCTTTTCGTCGCAGTCCGGAAATTGTCGGCATTCTTGGATCATCCCAACCAGTGGTGATATTTTCCTGAACCAATCTCTGGAGTTTTCTTTTAGAAGTCACCATGTAGGAAACGTTCATCCTAGCAAATTCTCTCTGTTTTGGAGCGACACTTTCTTTGTCATAAACCTGATCCAGATACCACTCGTACAAAGGACGGTGATTCTCAAACTCCAGTGAACATAACGAGTGCGAGATCTGCTCGATATAATCGGATTCTCCGTGCGCCCAATCGTACATTGGGTAAATCTTCCATTTTTCGCCGGTTCTGTGGTGCGGCTTTTTCAGGATTCTGTACATCACAGGATCCCGCATATTCATATTGGGAGAAGTCATGTCTATTTTTGCACGCAGGCTCATCGCACCTTCTTCAAATTCACCGTTTTTCATCTTTTCAAAGAGGGAAAGGCTCTCTTCAACAGGACGATTTCGGTAAGGCGAATCTACACCTTCCTCGAAAGGTGTTTTTCTTTGTGCGGTAATATCTTCCGATGATTGCTCGTCTACATAAGCTTTTCCTTGTTTGATGAGCTCTACAGCCCAATTGTAAAGCTGTTCAAAATAATCTGATGTGTATAATTCCTGATCGTACTTGAATCCTAGCCAGTCTATATCGGCCTTGATGGAATCTACAAATTCCTGCTCTTCTTTGGCAGGATTGGTATCATCAAAACGAAGGTTGACCGGCGCACCATATTTCTGCCCAAGCCCAAAGTTGATACAGATCGCCTTTGTATGACCGATGTGAAGGTAACCGTTGGGTTCCGGCGGGAATCTAAAACGCAGCTTGGATGCTTCCAGTCCGTTTTCCAGATCGTCTTCTATGATTTGCTCTATAAAATTGAGTGATTTTTTTTCTTCTTCCATAATCTGAACGTGAAGTGCAAATTTAACGTAATTTCCTCAAAAAAAGAAACGAATTCTCCTTCAGAATTGTTGTCAATTTCAATATAAAAAAAGCTACTGTAATCGTTCTTTATTGGCTTTTAAATGTTAAATTTGTGTGAACTTTAAACATTTGGTCATATAGAGTTCAATTTTTTTTAATTTTGACATATTAATAAATCGAAATGAATCGTAAAAAAATCCTTTTAATTGATGATGAACAGGACATTCTGGAAATCATCTCTTATAATTTGGAAAAAGAAGGCTATCAGGTTTTCACAGCAAGTAACGGAAATGAAGGAATAGTGAAAGCAAAAGAAATCGTCCCGGACCTCATTCTCCTGGATGTTATGATGCCTGAAAAAGACGGCATCGAAACCTGTCAGGATCTTCGCAAGATCAAAGAACTGCAGAAAACGCTGATCGTATTTTTGTCAGCCAGAAGCGAAGAATTTTCACAACTCGCAGGATATCAGGCTGGTGCCAATGATTACATTGTAAAATTGATCAAACCAAAAGTCCTCATCTCCAAAGTTGCCGCACTTCTGCAATTGGGAGCCAGCTCTAATGAGAATTCTAATTACATAGAAATCGGCGACCTGATTATCGATAAAGACAATTTCAAAGTTTCCAAGGCGAAAGAAGAATTTTTACTCCCGAAAAAGGAATTTGATTTGCTGTACCTTTTGGCTTCCAACACAGACAAGGTTTTCAAAAGAGAAGAAATCCTGGAAAGAGTCTGGGGCAACGATGTGATTGTAGGAGAAAGAACCATTGACGTCCACATCCGAAGACTGAGAGAGAAACTGGGCATCCACACCATCCAGACGCTCAAAGGAATTGGTTATAAACTAGTAGTAGCTTAAGATTTTCTAAAAGAAAATCTTTTTTATTGATATGCGATTTAGAAACTCCATAAGGATCAACTGGATATCTGCTGCGGCCTCATTTTTACTGGTGGCCGTAGTTGGCGTTGTGGTTTTACTCTTCGAGTTTTACACGGATGACATCTATTACAAAAGCAGAGATTTCAATTATTTTCTGATCTTTACTTTGTGGTTTTTGTTTATTCTCAATTATTTCGTTCTCGAATTTCTTTTCAGCTTCTACAGTAAAAATCAGATCCGGAGAATTACCAACATCCTGCCGGAAGACATTATCCACGACTACGACACAGATTTGGGCTTCAAAGAACTTGGTGAAAAGATGCACGAGATGAACCAGAGAAACGCGGAGATGGATATGATGAAAGAGATGGAAGACTACCGGAAGGAATATCTGGGCAATGTTTCTCACGAGCTCAAGACGCCACTGTTTTCGATCCAGGGTTATATAGAAACGCTGCGCGACGGCGGCGTGGAGGATCTCAACATCCGGGACAAATACCTCCAGAGAATAGACAGCTCTGTGGAAAGACTGCTCAATATTGTAAAAGATCTCGATATGATCAACCGATTCGAATCCGGACAGATCAATCTGAAATTCAGCACTTTTGACATCAATCATCTGATTCAGGAAATCTTCGATCTTCTGGAGATGGAAGCCGACAGACATTCTATGACTATGCAACTGCAGACAACGCAGTCTCAGCTGTTTGTATATGCAGATAAGCAGAAAATCTCTCAGGTTCTCATCAACCTCATTTCGAATGCTGTAAAATATGCCAACCGCGAGGAGGCGCAGATCATCGTCTCTACAAGAGAAGGCGTCCAAAGCATCCATATCTCGGTAGAAGACAACGGAATGGGAATAAAACCGGAAAATCTGCCCCGTATCTTTGAGCGTTTTTACAGGGTAGAATCCAGCAGGAACAGGAAAGAAGGCGGCTCGGGACTGGGTCTCGCCATCGTAAAACACATTATGGAGGCGCACAAGCAAACCATAGTGGTAGAAAGCGTCTACCTTTCCGGAACCAAGTTCAAGTTCAAACTGGCCAAAGCACCGCTTGACAAAATCAAGAAAAACAAGCCTGCTTTTATCGAGTAATTCACAGTTTCCAAGACGCTGAATTTATAAAAATCTTTTTTGAAAAAAAATTTACAAGAAATTTTTATGGAATTTCATTTGTTTTATATTTGCAACATTAATCAAGCTAATAAAGTTAAAGTAAAACAACAATGGTTTATAAGATAAGAGTAATTCTAGACGCAAAGGATACGATCTTCCGAGACGTAGAAGTCAAAGAAAAACAGACGCTTTGGAATCTGCATTTGGGTATCAAAAGTGCGTTCAGCTTACCAGGCGAAGAGTTGTCTTCTTTTTATTTTTCGGATGATGACTGGAATGAAGGAAAGGCTGTTCCTTTGGAAGATATGAGTGATGACGGCGATGGCGAGATCATGTCCGACATCTACCTGCCAGAAGGTTTCCCGGCTGTTGGGGAGAAAATGAGATTCCAGTATGGGTTTATAGAGCTTTGGGATTTCTATTGCGAGCTTTTGGAAATCGTAGATGAGAAGCCTGCGGTCAACTATCCGATTACGGTTTACAGATTTGGAAATGTTCCATTGAAAGCGCCTAGCAAAACAGGTTCTGCCAACGGAAAAAGCAAAAATTCTGCAATGCCTTTGATGGATGATGATTTCGGAGACTTCGAGTCTGAGTTCAAAGCTACAAGTTTCGCAGATGAAGATGATGACTTCAATGATGATGAGGAAGAAGACGGCTACAACGACGTTTTCGAAGAGGATGATGAAGATTAAGATTCATTCTGAACAGTATAAAAGCCCGATTTCTCGGGCTTTTTGTTTTAAATCAGAGACATTTTGCAGCGTCTCTCCTCGCCTTATTTTTCATCAATAAATCAAAAGTTTTCTGCAGATCTGCAATCGAACAGTTCTTCATCTCTTTATTAGGAACATTTTCAGATTTTGGATTGCTGTCAGAATTTGATTTTAAGGTGTATTTTTTCTCCAGACACTGCACCGCTTTTTGGTCTACAATATAAAAACGCTGCTCGGTCACCTCATCTTTCGTCACAGGCTTCTCGGGCGTTACGCCGTCAAAACTCCATACTGTTTCGTCCTTAAAGATGAAATAGGGTTTGCCTTCATTAATAAAATAACTGTCGGTTGAAGAAAAATGGCTGTCGGCCTGGAAATGTTTTACCATTTTCAAATCGCCTTGATCTGAGAAGTAGACGACATTTCCCGAGATCTCATCACACTCATAGTTGAAACCTACAGAATCCAGTTTTTTCTCCGTAATTTTAGAATTCACCAGGTTATATTCCTGCTTGATTCCTGCTACGGTACTCAAATCGTTTTCTAAACTGAGCGAATGGGATTTCACTTTGGAACTGATGATATCCGGGGCGGAAGTAGTTTCCTCTTTATTTTCCTTTTTACAGGCGAACAGCGACAGCAGACCAAATACAAAAAACAGCTTTTTCATTGATTAAGATTTTGAGGTTGTGATGAAGACTAACAAATAATGTGCAATTGGCTTCAAAAACAAAAAATGCCCACATTTCTGCAGACATTCTTACTAACTAAAACTAAACTTAATGTTATGATAATCTATTATTTTAAGGATTTCCGTACATATTGGATTCGCCGCCGTCTATGGCAATCACCTGACCGGAAACGTAACCATTCTCTTCACTCAGGAGGTAAGCCACCAGATTTCCTACATCCTTCGGGTCACCCAGTTTTCTCGTGGGATTTCTGGATGCATATTCTGCTTCGGCCGCTTTCGGGTCTGTTGGATTCACCTGCTTGAAGGCTTCTGCCACCATCGGAGTGAGAATGGCGCCAGGCGCGATGGCATTTGTAAGAATATTATATTTACCATATTCCAGAGCTGCATTTTTGGTCATACCGGCTACAGCGTGTTTTGTCGCAACATACGCAGTTTGATTGGCCACGCCACGGATTCCGCCGACTGAGGCAACATTCACAATTCTTCCGCCACCATTTTTCTGAAGTTCGGGTATGATGTATTTCATTCCGTAATAAACGCCGAGAAGATTAATATCAATGACTTTTTTGAAAACTTCTATATCATAGTCCACCAGAGATGCCTGCTTGCCTTCTATGCCTGCATTATTGTAAAGGCCATCCACTTTCCCGAATTCCTTCACGGTTTCATCTACATAATTTTTCACCTGATCTTCTACGGATACATCCGCTGTGACGGTCAAAAAACGGCTTTCCGGATATTTGGATTTTAAATCGGCTTTCGCTTTATCCAATGCTTCTGCATTATAATCCACTAAGGTAAGATCTGCACCTTTTGAAGCCAAAGATTCTGCGGCTGCATATCCCAGACCCATTGCTGCACCGGTCACTATGATTGTTTTTCCTTTAAAATTTGCCATGATGTTGTATTAATGTTTCATTGCTTCATTATGCAACAATGATACCCTTTGCGATTTGGTTATTATTAAAGTTTTCCTAAAATTTTATTAATAAAATAAAAATAGTTGAATAGTTTAACGTACAACCGTTGCAGCGACAACGTTCATTCATCTTTTATCAAAACATTAACAAGTATAGATTTTTCGGCTTTGGTAGTTTTTATTACATTTACACAATAGACTAAAAAATCACAAACTTTCGAGAAAATTATTTAGAATGAAAAAACTGATTCTTCTTCCGGCAATTGCCGCACTAATGCTCTCCTGTAAAACCCTGCAACCAACAGCCAAGCTACCTATGGAACAACCACAAGACTGGAAACACACGACCAATATCTACGAAGTAAATGTCCGACAATATACGCCGGAAGGCACGTTTGAAGCATTTGAAAAACACCTGCCAAGACTCAAAAAGATGGGTGTGAAGATGCTATGGTTTATGCCGATCACGCCTATTGCACAGCTCAACAAAAAAGGAAGCCTGGGAAGCCAGTATGCTGCCTACGATTATACCACTATCAATCCTGAATTTGGAACATTGGAGAATTTCAAACATCTGGTGGACGAAGCTCATAAAATGGGTTTCAAAGTCATTATAGACTGGGTTGCCAACCATACGGGCTGGGATCATGTCTGGACCAAATCTCACCCGGACTGGTATCTGAAAGATGAAGACGGCAGCTTCCACAAAGCCAGCGGAATGGATGATATTATAGAACTGGACTACTCCAACAAGGAAATGCGCCTGGCTATGATAGAGGCGATGAAATACTGGGTGAAAGAAACCAATATCGACGGCTACCGCTGCGATCTTGCGAGCTGGGTAGAAGTAGACTTCTGGCAGCAGGCAAGACCTGAAGTAGAGAAAGTAAAACCGCTGTTCTTCATCGGCGAGTTCGACGAGCTGGAGGCACCGGAGTACGGAAAAGTATTTGATGCCAGTTACAGCTGGAAATGGATGCATCTTTCTCAGGATTTTTATCAGAAGCATCTGCCGCTTTCCGATCTCAAGAATTTACTGGAACAGTATTCCAAAATTGGAGATAACTCTATGAGGGCCTGGTTCACAAGCAATCACGACGAGAATTCCTGGAACGGAACAGAGTATGAAAAATATGGTGATTTTGCTCCTGCACTAGCCGTATTCTCTGCTACCTGGAATGGTATTCCGCTCTTATATAACGGTCAGGAACTGCCCATGAAAACCAAAAGGCTGGAATTCTTTGAGAAAGATCCGATCCCTTGGTCTGGCAGGTTTGAGCTTGAGGAATTTTACCGTACGTTGTTCACTTTGAAGTCCGAAAATCCGGCACTGCGAGGCGGCGATCCTGCTGTGACGACGTTCTGGATCAGCACAACAGAGAATGATAAAATATTGGCTTATCTGAGAAAAAACGGTGACCGTGAAGTTTTGGTTTTGATTAATACAACGAAAGATGCAGTTAATTTTAAACTTGAAGACGATAATTCTGTCGGCGGCTACAAAAATGTGTTTACGAAATCAAAAAACGAATTCATCAAAGGTTCTGATGTGAGCCTAGATGCTTTTGGCTACTTGGTTTTTGAGAAATAATCTCGCAGACTTGAAGATGATAAAAGAATAGATGAGAGATTTTCTACTTGTTCTGCATCTCTAATTGATAAACAAAAAACCCTTTCGAAATTGAAAGGGTTTTTCTTTTTATTTAGGTGTGGAAACTTGTTTTGATCTGGACTTTGCAGCCCGGCTTGAACGGAGCTCTTTTTTTTTTTTTGGCTAAAAAAAAAAAGCGGGAGTGGAAGACGGAAAAGCTGCCCAACAATTCGCTAATTAATAAGCTGCGGTGAAGCGCTGTCTCACGAAGTTGTTCTGCTCCAACTCGTCTACCAGGGCGACAGCGACGTCTTCTACGGACAGGATACTTCTGCCCTCCTCGTTGAAAACGGGATTTTCCAGCGCCGTTCTGTAAGTTCCTTTGCGGACGCCCGCCGTTCCCTGATGCATCTCTATTGCAGGCGAAAAAAACGTCCAGTCAAGTGTTTTATTTTGTTTGATTTCGTTCAGATAATCTCTTGCGGCAGTGGCGCCGGGTTTGATGTCTACCGGAAAATCTGGTCCATCTACGAGTTGATTGCCGTCTATAAACAAGCTGCCAGCACCGCCAACAGTGATAAACCTCTTGACGCCGGACTGCTCTACTGCTTTTTCGATATTTCTGGAACCGTTTAGAAAGTCGTCATAAAGGTTTGGGTTGGTCCAACCTGCATTGAAAGTGTTGATTACCGCATCATTCCCCTCAAGGACTTTTGCCAGGTCTTCTACGTTGTTGACATCTGCACTTACGGCGGTTACACTGTCTTTTTCTTCAACTTTTGAGCTGTCTCTTGCGATGGCGTTTACGGCGTAACCACGGTTTGCTAACTCGTTTACGACTTGTTTTCCTACGAAGCCTGTGGCTCCGATTACTGCTACTTTTTTCATTTTTCTAAAGTTTATTGATAATTAATTGTAATATATTTTGTTACATTTTACACTAAATTTTTTTAATCGAACTGGCTGGTAAAATCAGATAACTTTTTGCCGCTCAGAAACTGCTGCACAAGACCGTCTGTTTCTGAAAATAAGGTATTCAGATTCTTGTTGATGTCTTTTCCTACGGTACAAAGTGGATTTGGATGCTGATTTTTCTTACCCAGAATTTCAGAATTTCTTACCGCTTCATAGATCTCGGCAACGTTGATTTCTTCCGGATTTTTAGCGATTCTCACGCCGCCATCTTTCCCCTGACGGCTTTCGACAAGGGCTGCTTTTTTAAGATTGCCCAATTCTTTCCTCACTATTACAGGATTTACGTTGATACTGCCTGCAATCCAGTCAGAGGTAAGCCACTCCTGCGGATCTTTCGCCAAGAGTGTCATAATGTGGATAGCGGTTGCAAATCTTGTGTTGCTCATAATGATGCAAATGTATCACAAATTTTAATTGTAACAAAAACAATTACAGTTAAATTTTTCTTAACTGTAATTATTTTAAAACTATTATTTGGTTTCTATTTCCACTATTTTTTTGCCCTGCTCTCCGAAATACAGATTCATCAGCGGCTCGTAAATTTTGTAGCCGTCATCAACGTTTGTAAAAATCACGAGACCCTGTTTTGTCTTTGGTAAAATGAAAGCAATCGTATTGGCACCTTTGTCGGAACCGCCGTGTGAAAGGGCTATTTCATCATTCCCGAGATCATAAATTTCAAAGCCGAGTCCGAAATATTTATTCTTTTTGGTCTCGACCTGATTGGTTTTCATTGCTTTGAAAACTTCTGGTGAAAGCAAATCATTATTCATGACCGCTATCAAAAATTTGCTGTAATCTTCCACAGAAGTTACCAAGTCATCTGCAGCATTCACTGTTTTATTTTTTACAATATCGTAGGGCTTTCCAGCCTGGTCATAGCCTGTTACGATCCTGTCTGCCTCCTTTTTCTCATTCCAGATATAACTGGTATCTACCATTCCAAGAGGATTAAAAATATATTCTTTGGCTAATTGCTCCAGACTTTTATGGAATTTCTTTTCAATTGCTTTGCGCAGATATTCAAAACCCTCGCCTGAATACTGGTATTTTGTTCCCGGCTCACAATCGAAAGTTAGTTTATTATCCTTGTTCATCTTTCTCCAATTAGGAAAACCTGACTGATGGCTTAGTATCAATCTCGTTGTTAATTTCTTATTTCTGGGATCATCGGCAATATCGGGATCTGTAAAATATTTGTATAACGGCTCATCCAGATTCCATTTTCCGAGGCTTACCAGTCTCAGAACTGTCATTGCTGTCACCGGTTTTGTGAGTGATGCGACATTGAACAGGGAATTATAAGCGGCAGATGTTTTTTCATTTAGTTTACCATAAACTTTTATCTCTGTCAGTTTCCCATTTTCTATGACACCTAATCCAACAGTCGGAATATGGTTTTCCTGCATCAGTTTTTTCAGATTATCTTCGATTTTTGGAGCGGAAGGCGCGCCGTGATCGTAGCTGAGGATATCCCTCATCATCCAGCTGCTGCCTTCTTTGGTCCAGACTGTCGTAAACCTGGCTTGACCACCCAGCACATCACTTTTATTTTTTTCTCTGATGTAAAATTGATGATCACCACTTTGAATGGCGCCGTACAGCACACCATTATTGTATAGAGGAAAGACTTCCAGAGTATTTTCTAAGACCTTTCTGATAGGCTTTTGGTTTGGATTGGAACAGATATTTTCCTTCATTCTTTCCAGGAAGATTTTCTTATCCTGGAAACCGCCTTTGTCGTGGTAGAATTTGAGATCACTGCTGACTGTTTTCTCCATATACCCCATATCGCAGCCATTGAAACCGCGTTCAAAAAAAAGGCTGTCCTCTTTCTTTAATTCTAAAAATAAGGGTGCATTTTTATCGATTTGGGATCTCAGATTTCCGAAGAAAATAAAGAGGATAAAAATGCTGAATCTTAGTTTTTTTGTCATTTTATTATTTTTGACAAAGATTATGATTTACTCAAAATAAATTCATAAAACAAGCCCGACAAAAACACGACAATTAAATCCGCGAATTATATAATGCTGAAATTCAGCTTATAACGAAGGCATTTGGCGCGGTCTATCTCGTAGGCATTTCTGAGAATTATGAAGACATTAATTAAAACTAAAAGCACAATTGTTGCTATCACAGAGCTATGACCCAATTTTAGCAAAACGACAACCATAAAAACAATTGGTAAAATAATGGCCAGGATAATCTGGAGCGAAATGATTTGTTTGACGATAAATGATTTTTCCTTTGTGAACAGCATTATCAGCAGTGGTGGAAGAAAATTAACGACCGGGAACCACGCCAAAGGAATGGACGAGAGATTGATAATTTTGATTAAGCCATAATCAGGTTCTTCTTTTTCAGTTTTGACAAAAACAGGTTTCTCAGTTTGTGTTTCCGGCGGTGTAATGAGTGCAGTTAAAAGATCTTTTTCAGATACAGAGAGACTTCTTGCAAGGGTCTTCAGAGTGTAACCTTTCGGTTCTGTTCCGGCTTCGATCCGTTGAATGGTTCTCACGGAAAGGCCGGATTTCTCAGCTAATTCTTCCTGTGTAAGATGCTGTTCTTCTCTGATTTTCTTTAATTCTGACATGGATCCGATAAACTTAATTTATTCTTAATTCTGTATAACTGAGCAAATTTAAAGGATAAATATTTTATACTGAAAGTAAAAAGATGAAAGCAGCAAAACTATGTAGAACATCAACAAGTAAGATACTTTTTCTAAAGATAAATTACTGTAAGACAATCTGGTATGCAGATAAGCGATTAAAATAAAAATGCTGATCCCTACATAGCCTGCCCCAAACATAGCCACATAACCCCACGGATATCCCAAAGCAATCTTGGTTCCAATAAAATAATTCAAAAACGGAATCCCGCCGGCGCACATTAATCCAAAAAGCAATGGAAAGATAATCATTGATGTAAATTTGAGTGTTCTCTTATCTTTTATCACAGTAGAAAACGGCTGCTGTATGAATTCGAGCAGATTGTCTGCAGTCCTGCTCTTTTTTCCTTTGAGGATCAGCCAGCAGCGCTCGATTTCCAATATCAGGAAAGCCTGCAGCAGTATACAAAGCAGGTTGAGCGCGATCTTGGTGATATAAAAACTGGTCATTTATTTACAATAATGATTTGAGTGATCTTTTTTAAATGTGGTTTGGAGATTTTAAAACTCAAAATTAGAAAAAAGTAACCGTAATGTTATATTTTGAGAAATAACTGAATAGTAAAATCTTTAACAATCAGACACAAAAAAACCTTTCAGACGTGAAAGGTTTATATTAATTATCTTAAATTATTTTTTAGCTATAGATCTGGAAATCACTATTTTCTGAATCTCTGACGTACCTTCGTAGATCTGGGTGATTTTCGCATCGCGCATCATTCTTTCCACGTGATATTCTTTCACATAACCGTAGCCACCGTGGATCTGAACTGCTTCTATCGTTGTATCCATCGCTACCTGTGACGCGTAAAGTTTAGCCATTGCTCCACTTTCTGAGATATCTTTGCCTTCGTCTTTCTCCGTTGCCGCTTTATAAATCAGCATTCTTGCAGCCATAATACTGACGTGCATATCTGCCAGTTTGAACGCAATTGCCTGGTGATTGATAATCTCGGTACCAAAAGATTTTCTTTCTTTCGCATACTTGAGAGACAATTCATAAGCGCCGGAAGCAATTCCCAAAGCTTGTGATGCAATCCCGATTCTACCGCCGTTGAGGACGGCCATTGCAAATGCAAACCCAAAACCATCGGCTCCAATTCTATTTTCTTTAGGAACTTTCACGTCTGTAAACATCAACGAATGCGTATCACTTCCTCTGATTCCTAACTTATCTTCTTTTTTTCCTACCTGAAAACCTTCCCAGCCTCGCTCTACGATAAAAGCATTGATTCCTTTGTGTTTTTTCTCAGGATAGGTCTGCGCGATCACCACATAATAAGTAGCATTTCCACCGTTTGTAATCCAGTTCTTGGTACCGTTCAGAAGGTAATGATCGCCCTTATCTTCGGCAGTAGTAGATTGCGAGGTCGCATCTGATCCTGCTTCCGGCTCAGACAAGGCAAAAGCGCCTATTACTTCGCCACTCGCTAATGGCTTCAGGTATTTATTTTTCTGATCTTCGCTTGCAAATTTTTCAATACCTGCGCAAACTAAAGAATTGTTTACAGACATCACCACTGCTGCAGACGCATCTACCTTGGCAATCTCCTCCATGGCAAGGACGTAAGAAATACTGTCCAGGCCTGCACCACCATATTTCGGGTCTACCATCATCCCCAAAAATCCCATCTCTCCCATCTTTTTAACTGCATCATAAGGAAATTTTTGTTCGTTATCCCTTTCTATGACGCCCTGCAAAAGTTCTGCATTTGCAAAGTCTCTGGCTGCCTGCTGGATCATCTGCTGCTCTTCTGTTAAATTGAAGTTCATATATTTTTATTATTTTTTTTTCTGTCGTAAATATAAACTTTTTAGCAAAAAATCAAAGTAAAATGCGGCATTTTGTTATCTGCGAAAAAAAAATTATATTTACGAGAATGTAAATTATATTTTAACCATATATTAACAACCCTATTTTATGAACGTTAAAAGAATATTTGATTTTTCTGCGCTTGCATTAGAAAAATTCCCAAAAGAAGACTGTCTGGTTACCAAAAAAAATGGAAAATGGGTCAAAACTTCTACTTTGGAATTTGTGAATCAGGGCAACAAGATATCTCGAGGTCTTCTGAAACTGGGCATAAAACCTGGAGACAAAATAGGACTTGTAACATCCAACAACAGGACAGAATGGGCCATTATGGATCTCGGTATTTCTCAGATCGGAGTGGTGACAGTGCCTGTGTACCCTACTATTTCTGAGGAAGATTACGTTTACATTTTCAACAATTCTGAAATCAAATACTGTTTTGTTTCTGATAAAGAACTTTATAAAAAACTGACCAATGCCAAAGGACAAATACCTTCTCTTGTAGGAATATTCACTTTTGATGATATAGATGGCGCTCCCAACTGGAAAGAGATTCTGGATCTTGGCGAGAATGACCTCACTCAGGACGAAGTCGAAGATCTTGCAAGAGCCATCAATCCTGAAGATGTTGCAACAATTATCTACACATCCGGCACGACGGGCAAGCCGAAAGGCGTTCCGCTTACACACGAAAATTTGGTCTCCAACGTCACACTGAGTAATCCAAGGGTGCCAAAAGACAAAAGCCTGGATTACAAAGAACTGAAGGCACTTAGCTTTCTTCCGATCTGTCACGTATTTGAAAGGATGATTTTCTATATTTATATGAGCAACGGCATCGCCCTTTATTTTGCAGAAAGTATCGAAAAAATTGGTGAAAATGTGAAAGAGGTAAAGCCACATTATATGACGGTAGTTCCCCGATTGGTAGAAAAAGTGTATGATTCTATCTACAACAAAGGAACTGCGGCAGGCGGGCTGAAATCAAAAATATTCCTGTGGTCGCTTGGAATTGCCGAGAAATACGAAATCGAAAAACCAAAAACTTTCCTTCATACGATTGCAGACAAACTGGTTTTTAAAAAATGGAGAGAAGGCCTGGGCGGGAATCTGATAACACTTGTTTCCGGCTCGGCAGCTTTGTCAAAAAGGCTGAACGTCATGTTTCACGCCGCCGGCATTCCGATTCTGGAAGGTTATGGTCTTACGGAAACTTCCCCGGTAATATCCGTCAACAGCTTTGGAAAGGTGAAAGCCGGATCTGTAGGCATCCCGCTAGAAAAATTAAAAGTAAGAATAGAGTCTGACGGTGAAATAGTCGTAAAAGGACCATCAGTCTTCGGCGGATATTATAAAGATGAGGAAAAAACCAAAGAAGCTTTTACGGATGACGGCTACTTCAAAACAGGCGATATCGGAATTTTGGATGAGGACAATTTTCTCTTTATCACAGACAGAAAAAAAGAAATGTTCAAGACTTCCGGTGGAAAATTTATCGCTCCTCAAGTCTTAGAAAATCTGGCTAAAGCTTCAAAATTCATAGAACAGATAATGGTTGTTGGCGATGGCGAAAGAATGCCTTGCGCATTGGTGCAGCCAGACTTCAATTATACTAAAACGTGGGCAGAAATGCATAATGTCAAAATCTCGGACTCACACAAAGAGATTGCTGCAAATCCTGCCGTAAAATCGAGAATCGAAAAAGAAATCGAGAATATGAACCAACATCTTGGTAAGTGGGAACAAATCAAAAAGATAGAACTGACACCAAAAATCTGGACTATAGATGACGGCCTTTTGACGCCAACGCTAAAATTGAAAAGAAAAGCAATCAAGGCAGAATTTCAGGATCTGTACGACAGAATGTACCAATAACTGAAAGCTATCCAACGGATAGCTTTTTTTATGTAATTATTAACAGCAGCAAACTGAGGATTTATTTATATTTGCTTACAGCACTGGTGGAAATGCTGGCAATCGGCAACGGTTCTATTTAGCTAAGTACACTACAAAGGTAGATTGGTTGCCAATTTTGCCGAGCAAACTAGGAAAAACACAAATTTAAAACAGATCAAAATGGAAGTAAAAAGAATCTTCGACATTCCTTATTATTCGAAAAGCAAATTCGTCAAAGATGATTATTTGTGTGACAAAAGAAATGGGAAATGGGAAAAAATATCAACCGATGAATTTATTAAAATAGCAAATCAATTATCCAGAGCTCTTCTCAAATATGGGCTGAAAAAAGGTGATAAGATAGCTATCAGTACTTCTACAAACCGTGTAGAATGGTGCTTTTTTGACCAGGCTGCTCTACAGATCGGGCTGGTGACGGTTCCTATTTATCCATCAATATCAAGCGAGGATTTTGCCTATAATCTTGAGAATTCTGATTCCAAAGTCTGTATCGTTTCTGATGAGAAACTGTTTGAGAAAATCAAATCTATAAAGGATCAGCTGCCTCATCTGCAGGATATTTTTACATTTGATGACGTTGCGAACGCCAAAAGCTGGAAAGAACTTTTTGAAACCGGAGAGGCAGAAGACAATCAAAATGAGGTAGATGCACTCCGGAACTCCATTTCTGATGAAGAATTGGCTTCCATTATTTATACTTCCGGAACGACCGGCAGACCAAAAGGTGTGATGCTGACTCACAAAAATATCGTTTCTGATGTGATTGGATGCGAAGACCGCGTGCCACATAAAGATCCTAAAAACCGTGCGTTGAGCTTTCTTCCGCTCTGCCACGTCTATGAAAGAATGATTCTCTACCTTTTCACCACCAACGGAATTTCTATTTATTTTGCAGAAAGCAATGATAAGCTGAGTGAGAACCTCAAGGAAGTAAAGCCACAATACCTGACCGTAGTTCCCAGAATGATAGAAAAAGTTTTTGACGCTATCAATACCCGAGGCACAGAATCCGGAGGCCTGAAATCCAAAATTTTCCTCTGGTCACTGAAAGTAGCCGAGAATTATAAAATGGGAAGTTCAAAATCTCTTTCCCATATCATTGCCGACAAATTGGTTTTCAGTAAATGGCGAGAAGGCCTGGGAGGTAATCTGATCACTTTGGTTTCAGGCTCTGCAGCGCTTTCTAAACGACTGAATACGATGTTTCACGCCGCCGGAATTCCAATTCTGGAAGGTTACGGCCTTACAGAAACGTCTCCTGTGATTGCCGTCAATAGTTTTGGCCATACCAAAATAGGCTCAGTTGGCAGACCTATCAAGAATATCGACATCAAGATCCGTGAAGATGGTGAAATTACAGTTAAAGGCCCCACTGTAACTCAGGGATATTATAAAGACGAGGAAAAAACCAAAGAAGCATTTACAGATGACGGCTATTTCCGGACTGGCGATATCGGAATGCTTGACGGGGATAATTTCCTCTTCATTACAGATAGAAAAAAAGAAATGTTTAAAACATCGGGCGGCAAGTATGTAGCGCCTCAAGTGATTGAAAATCTGGCTAAATCTTCGCAATTCATTGAGCAGATTATGGTTGTAGGTGACGGCGAAAAGATGCCGACCGCCTTGGTACAGCCTAATTTCGAGTATGCGAAAACCTGGGCTGGTAAACAAAAGATCAATATTGGGAATTCGCCGGAAGAGATTGCCAATTCTAAAGAACTGAAGGATGAAATTCAAAAAGAAATTGAAAAAATAAATGCCCACCTCGGAAAGTGGGAACAGGTGAAGAAAATTGAACTCACACCAGAAGTCTGGACAGAAAACAACGGACTGCTGACGCCGACCCTGAAGCTGAAAAGAAAAGTGGTAAAAGAGCGTTTCAGTGATTTATATGAGAAGCTTTATGGCAGATACGCGAGCTGAAGATTTGCAAAAGATCTGCTAAAAATTAAAAAGAGAGAATGAATATAACGCGAAAAGAATTAGTAAAGATCTGCGACAGATTTCTTGAAGACAAAATCAGCAAAGACGAGATGATCCATTTTGCAACATCCGTCATGTTTGATGATGCAAATCTATACGAATGTGAAGACGAGATCGTAGAAGAAATACTGTCACAGTGGGACAATGTCCATACGCAACACAAAATAACCAAACCAAGCATTCTGGTTTTGAGAAACAGACTTGAAGAAATTGATGCTTAAAAAAAGTCCCAAAATAGATTGGGACTTTTTTTTATTTTCTCTCTGATAGCTTGCTCCAGGTATGGAGAATATATACGACGATAATTCCCAAAATCCCAGCTGATATAGAAAATATGAATTTGGTATTTTCCTCATCCATAAATCCTGCCTGCCAATCTATCGCATAAAGGCTGACCGCGATAGAGATTATAAAAACTACTAAGAATATTTTATAAAACGTACCCATTTTTGATTGTATTTAGAAGTGAATGTAATTCTGAAACAGTTGTGCAAAGTTAGCGGTAAATAATTTAATAGAGATCGCTAAAAGGATAATTCCGAAAACTTTTTGCAGTACCTGAAGAGATCCTTCGCCCAATTTTCGCTCTATCCATGGTGCTAATCTCAAAACGATATAAACCAGAATGGTATTGAGTACGATTCCGCAAATGATATTAATATCGTGATATTCAGCTCTTAAAGATAAGGTGGTTGTCAAGGTTCCTGCTCCCGCAATCAGTGGAAAAGCGATGGGAACGATGGAGGCGGCCTGCGGCTGGTTGGTCTTATGGATTTCTATCCCGAGAATCATTTCTATAGCAATGATGAAGATCACAAAAGCTCCTGCAATAGCAAAGGAATTGACATCGACACCAATAAACTTAAGGATATTATTTCCGATAAAAAGGAAGGAAATCATCAAAAGTCCTGCAACAATGGCTGCTTTCTCAGACTCAATTTTACCGAACTTCTGCCTCAGCGAAACGATAATGGGAACAGATCCCAGAATATCTATAACGGCGAACAGGACCATAAAAGCGGTGACAGTTTCTTTGATCGAGAACTCTTCTAAAAATTCCATAACTTTGATTTTAAAGATTTCGCAAAAATATGAAATATTTTTGATAATTTCTTAAATTTTATTATAGACTTCTTTTATTTCAGTTAAAATTTCGGATCTCTTTGTTGCTGAAGAATAAGGCGAATACTTCTCCACCGCTACCTGCGTCATAAGATGCTTGTACTTTTCGTCATCTGACATACCAAAATTCGTTTTCAGATATTGTGAGAAATCTGAATTGAATCTGGCTCTGCAATACTCGTCTGCATCCGCTCTCAGTTTTTCGACACCGTCAAAGAATTTGGTTTTTTCTTCGTCCACTGTTCTATTCAAAAAATCAAGATGAGACTGCAGATCAAATGTGCTTTTGCTACGAAGCATCGCCTCTGTCTCTGCAATGTTGACGATGGGCTGCGAGGCTTTATTTCTCTTTTCCAGATCTATTTTTTTCTTCTCCTTCATCTTCCGGTTGAAATACATAAAGGCCAAAGCTCCAACTCCGATGATAAACAAGTTGCCGAAAATAACCATCCAACTCATCTTTTTATGTTCCTTCACCTTCAGTTTTTGCGTACTGAGAACCGGAGAATCTACTTTCTCAAGCACATTGTTGGTATATTCATTCACCTTTTGAAGTGTCGTTTTGGCATTTGCAATATCCTGCGCATTCACCGTATTCAAAGCCAGAAATTTGGATCCTACTTCCACATATCTTTCCTGTCTGGGATCGAAGTACGAAAAATCTTCTGTAACAATTCTCAAATCACCTCTTTTCTTTGGAATGATGACATATTGCGCTTCTACCTCACCCTCAATCCCTTTTACAGTGGCCACGGAGTTATTGATAATCTTCGGTTCAAAGACTTCATAATCGGGAGACGGCAAAATTCTTGGAACGATGGCAGGTGAAAGATTCCCGTTACCGGACACTTTAACTGAGATATTAAATGCTTTGTTGATTTCAAAATTCTCCTTGCCTTTATCGACCATTTCTATCTTGACATCGTACTTTCCAACGGCATTATTAAAATTGACAGGCGCACCGTCCGGCAGTTTTTTAACATTAATTTTCACCTTGTTTGAAACCAGCACATTTTTATGATTGGTAAAGGGAACTTCTACAGAAGGAATATCCATAAGTCCTGCAACTTTGGGAACAATGACAAAAACACCGACAACCTGCGCCGAATAGTCATTTTCAGAATCCTCTATAGACTCATCAAAGTTGGCAATAGAGCGGATTGCCAGATTTCTAACCGGTTCGAACTTCGCAGGTTCCAGATGGCGGAAATTGGAAATATTACGGGAAAATGCTTTCAGGACAGCTACGACAGGTTCATTTTTATAAACTTCACGATCGTCTATTTGCATATTGAGATACATCGATCTCGCAGGATTGTTGGTAGCCAAAGGTTTTTTCTCTGCTTCTTTTACGACGATATCTATGGGTTCCGTTTTATACATTTTCCCATTAATCCGTACCAATGCAGAGCCGATTTTAAGATTTCCGGTCTGTTTCGGATCCAGCGCAAACTGATAAACCATCTGGTTGATTCTGATCTTTTTGACAGGATCTATAAAGGTATTCTGTTCGGAGGAGATGGCGTAATCAAATTTTGTAAGATCCGGCAGTTTTACAGGGGTCTCCTGCACCAGATCTTCACCGAAAATCTCCAAAACTACAGTGAAAAGAATTGGGGCATTCACCCGCGCTTCTCTGGAACTGACTTCTGAGTAAAGGTTGACCTGAGCAAAGGTACATGCCGATGCTAAGAGGAATAATATGTATAAATTTTTCTTTATCATTTACCAATCCTTCTCTTTGCTTTGCGGCATCGTATTGGATTTTTTGTTTAAAATTCTTCTTGCAGTTTCCTTCTCCCTGTTTTCTATATCCTTCAGGATTTGCTTTTCTGCTTCTTCCGGTATTTTATTTTCCTGCTTTTTTGGCTGGTTGGGTTTCCCCTCGCCCTGACCTTTTTGGCTGTCGCCCTGGCCATTTTGCTGATTCTTTTTCTGATTGCCTTTATCAGAATCTTCTTTGCCCTTGTCGTCCTTTCCGCCGCCTTTTCCTTTGCCCTGTTTTTGCTGATCTTTTTTCTCCTTATCCTTCAGCATTGCAATTTCGTAGTTTTTTCGGATGGCTTCATTGTAAGGGTCCTGTTTCAGTGCCTGCTTGTAATATTCTGCTGCTTTTTCGGGATTATTTGCCTGTATAGAAACATTTCCCATATTGTACAGCGCAGCGGCCTTTTCGTATTTGCTCTTGGTATATTTTGCTGCTTTTTCATATTCAGCAGAGGCTTCTTCGTATTTTTTTCCTTTGTAAAGTGCATTGCCTAAATTGTAATGCGCAGTATAATTGCTATTTTTCTGAGCAATTGCTTCCAGATATTTGCTGGATGAAGCATCATAATCCTTAGCATCAAATTTTTTATTACCTTCATACACCAAAGCATTATAACTCTTCTGCGCAAAGAGAAACTGCGAGGAAATAAAGACGAAAATAATTGCTAAAGGAGATCTAAAATTCATTGATACAAAATTATCCGTTTTAATGTTAAAATCAACAGTTTAAAAGTTAAAGTTGGGTTAAAAATAAGGAGGCAAAAACACCTTTAAATAGAGGATTTTTTAACATTTCGACGACCTATTTAACATAATAAAACCACTGAAAATTCAATCAGTGGTTAGGAAAATTTAATTATCGGTGCATTTTTATATTATAATTAACTTTATATAAATTAATGTAAATAATTATTTTACAATTATTTGAATAAGATTAAATAAAGCTTTTTCTACCAGTCTTTTTTCTTTAGGATATAATAACTTCCTGCGACAAATAAGATAGACCAAGCTACACAGGCAATCACAATGTAAAATGGATATTCGAATTTGAATTCCATCCCAAACATCTTTGCCATATTGGTTCTGATCGCCGGATTAGGAATTAAATTTGACATACTTCCCAGTGGTAGAAAATCTGTGAGGTAAATGTGATTTATCTGTTCTGCCGGTTGTTTCGGATCGAATTTCTGAACACTAGAAAACTTCTCCACACCAGACAAAACGAGTTCCGCAAACCAGATCATAAAGAAACCCAGAAATACAAAAATCGATTTTCTGAACAGTACCGATAAAAACATAAGGAAAGAAAAGAATGTAAACAGCTTCAGGAAGTAATTGAAGATGAAATAGATTTCCTTAAAAATAAGATTACTCTCCTGAGTCGCAGAATAACTTTTACCCAGAATAAACGTTACTACAAATACAAAAAGCGTAGAAAATGCTGTAAAAACAGTAATCGTCAAAAGCTTGGAAGCAATAAACTCTTCTCTGCTGAGGCCGTCTATCAGATTCTGTTTAAACATCCTGTTGCTAAACTCCTGACAAATCGAAAACACGATAATACAGCCCAAAAATATCTTCAGCAATCCGACAATATAAGTGGTAAAGTTCCATATACTTGGGAAATTGTACATTCCCTGTTCCTTCAGATTGACCTTGGCGCCCAGAATATCAAAATCTACAAGTCCGACAAAAAGCAAAGCAATTAAAATCAGGAAATAGATGCCCGCGAAAATCTTGAAAGGCCTGTAATTGAGGTTTTTAAGGTATTCTAATTTTAATAATCTAATCATGAGTTGGATTGTTTTACAAGTTCTAGGAATTGGGTTTCGAGGCTTTCTTTTTTCTTCATCAGATGCGACACGAATATGCCTTTTTCAAACAGTTTTTTATTGAGTTCAGAAGCAGACATATCTTCGGAGATTTGTGCCACAACCAGCTTATCTGTTTCTTTTACGCTGGCAAAGATATTCAGACTGTTAAGTGCCGAGATCAGCGCAATGTTATCATCCGCTTTCAGCTCAAAAAAGCCTTTCGTATTGCTCATTGCGTCTACAGAACCTGAGTAGATTGCGGAACCATGCTTCAACACAATTACGTGGCTGCAGATTTTTTCGATCTCATCCAGAAGGTGACTAGCGACAATAATAGTAGTTCCGGATTTCGCAATAGAATTGATGATATCCCGGATCTGAATGATACCTTCCGGATCCAATCCGTTGGTAGGCTCGTCCAAAATCAGCACTTCAGGATTGGCGAGCAATGCAGACGCAATAGCAAGACGCTGCTTCATCCCCAAAGAATAACTTGAAAAGACGTCTTTTTTTCTCGTCAAAAGATTTACAGTTTCCAATACCTGGTCTATCCGCTGCTTGGGCGCACCTTTGATGGTCGCAACGATTTCCAGATTCTTCTCCGCACTCAGATAAGGATAGAAATTAGGCTGCTCGATAATCGCACCTATTTTCTTCAGCGCTTCAGTATCCGTGCCTTCTTTTCCAAACCATTTCCAATGGCCGGAAGTTGGATTGATAGTTGAAAGCAACATCCCGAATGTGGTAGATTTTCCGCTGCCATTGGGTCCCAAAAGACCGTAAACATTCCCTTTTTCTACGTCGAAGGAAATATTGTTGACCGCAATTTGTTTAAATTTTTTGGTCAGATTTCTGACTTCCAGAATTTTCTCCATTTATTAATTTTTTAAATAGTCTATGAAATTGATTTATAGTTACAGCCGGAAAATTAAAAAAGCCCGAATCATCGGACTTTTTTAATTGATTGCAATCTTGTATTAATTAGTTTCTTCTATTTTTTTCGAAACAGCCATAGAAGTCACAAGATCATTCAGAAGTGAACTTGCAGCAGTCGGCGAGTTGGGCAGCAACACAAGATTTGATCTGTTATTGGCGCCAATAGAATGCAAAGTGTCATAATGCTGTGTAACGACAATCAGAGCCGAAGCTTCGTGAGCACTGATGCCTGCTGCGTTCAGCATTTTCACAGATTCTTCGAGACCTTTGGCAATTTCTCTTCTTTGATCTGCAATACCTTGTCCCTGCAGTTTTTTAGATTCTGCTTCCGCTTTCGCAACGGCTACAATTCTAATTCTCTGCGCTTCGGATTCATACTCTGCGGCGGTTTTCTCACGTTCCGCAGCGTTGATTCTGTTCATGGCATGTTTTACCTGATCATCGGGATCAATATCTGTCACCAAAGCTTTGATGATATCATAACCGTAACTTTGCATCGCTTCCTGAAGTTCGGCTTTTACAGCTACTGCAATATCATCTTTTTTAAGGAAAACATCATCCAGCTTCAGTTTCGGAACTTCTGCCCGTACCACATCAAAGACGTATGAAGTAATCTGATCGTGTGGACTTTCCAACCTGTAAAAGGCATCTGCAACCTGAGTCCTGATTACTTGGAACTGAACGGATATTTTCATTTTAACAAAAACATTATCAAGCGTTTTGGTATCAATCATCACATCCAGCTGCTGAATACGAAGATTCATCCGCTTTGAAATCTGATCGATAAATGGAATCTTAAGATGCAGACCAGCGTGTCTTGCCGACTGAAATTTGCCTAAACGCTCTACCAACGCCGCTGTCTCCTGCTTTACGGTGAAAAAAGAACCAAAAAGTGTAATAAGGCCGAAGAATATTATAATTCCTAAATATATCATGATTTATAAATTTTCTTAAAGATAAGTGTTTTAGCAAACATTTCCAAAAAGTTTGTCGATTTACTTAATTAATAATTTTAAACGTAAATCGATATAAAAACCTCAATAAAACAGATAATTTGATAAAAATTAGCTAAATTTGAGATTAATAAAAATCTAATATGAAGATAAAACTACTTTTTGCAATGGCCGGATTCTGCAGCAGCTCATTATTGATGGCTCAGAATATCTCGGTTTTCAACGATGTCCCTTTTTACAGTATGTACCATTATCTTGGCGAAGGACAGACTATGCCGCCAGAAGCCTTTTCTCAGATTCCTGCCGGCGCAATCAGGCTTCACGCTTATGAGCAGGATATCATTTCACGAAAACTTACAGCTACAGAGATTGCGTCTCTCGGGAGCAGCGTTACAATGAATATCACCCTGAAAGTGGCTTGTGACAACTACGATAGGATTGCAGGTGCCAATCTTGTTCTGGCTCCAAAAGGAAGCACTTCATACACCTTCAGTCAGGCAGATATCAAGCGGATAGAAATTGGCCGTTTTATAACGCCGTTTATGAACAAAAATGCGGCTATTAAAGAAGTGCCTTATAGTTATAAAGTGGACAATATTTCCAGTATTCTCCACGATAGCAATTTGTCTGCACTCTATGATTTTTGGATTGAGTTCCGTGCAGACGGCTATTCTGCAGCAGCTAATACAGAAGTAGCCGGCTGTGCAGACAGAACCGATGTGTTCCGCGGCAATCTGGAATTCGTTTCCAGCGGTACGGCGGCACCTTCTCAGAATTTCTTCCTGCCGATCTCTTACCGCAAAGATCTTAATAATTACAATGCGACAGATGTCATCGGCCAGACAACCAGAATTGTGACTTTCACACTGGATCAGGCGGTAGACAATGCCGTTTTACATCTTACTACATCCAACCATGGCTCCAACAGTGGCGGCGAAGAATATGTAAAAAGGGTTCACAATGTGTACCTGGACAATACATTAGTTCATCAGTATATGCCAGGCGGGAAAAACTGTGAAGATTTCCGGCAATACAATACGCAGGGAAATGGAATCTATGGTGCCTCACCCAAGACATTAAGAGGCTGGATCTCCTGGAACAACTGGTGTCCGGGCGATGCTATTCCTAACCGGGATGTAAATCTTGGTAATCTTTCGGCTGGCACTCATACTATAAAACTGGACGTGCCAGATGCCAAATTTGTGGGCGGTCAAGGCTACTTCCCTATTTCAATGTACATCCAGAATCAAAAAAGCGGTGAAGTAATCTGCGCTGCTCCTTATGATTTCAAGATTACAAATCAGGCCAATACGACAGTAGATCTAGAATGGAAAGAAAAAGAAAACGCTACCGAATGGCAGACGTTATGGGGAAGGAGAGGCGTTTTCAGTGCGTCTGGCGGCGAGGTGTATAGAGATATTACCGGCATTCCTAAAGATTCGCGCAATGACTTGACAGTCAACTGGCTTTACGAAACTTATGTAAAGTCAAAATGTTCCAACGATCAGAGCAGCACTTGGTTTGGCCCTTTATATTCTACACAGATCAGATTGGGGACAGAAGATCTGGAAGGTAAAAAAGTAGCTGTCTATCCCAATCCTACCAAAGATTTTGTGAATATCAACAGTACTTCAAAAGTTTCCAAAGTGACCGTATTTGCGACAGATGGAAAACAATTGATGGAAGATTCTTCGGCAAAAATCAACGTTTCTAAATTGCCTGCAGGAATGTATCTGATGAAAATAGATTTTGCTGATGGTAAATCATCGACACATAAAATCGTAAAACAATAGCTTTATCATTATTAATAACTAAATTCCTGCTTAGAAATAAGCGGGATTTTTTGCTTCCCTCAATATCAATAAATAAACGTTTTGATGCCATGAAGTACTTCGGATTTTTAATAATCAGCATTTCCTTACTGTCCTGTAAAACTCACATCAACACCCAACCGGAATTTTCTGCGCTTGCAGATAAAAATCAGATTGAGATCAAAGAAGTGAATAACTTCAGGTTTTTGGGTGGATTAAAAAATGAAGATGGGAAAATTTTAAAAGACAGTCTCATCTACAGAAGTGCAAATCTCCATCGGTTAAGATCAAGGTCGTTCGGTGAGTTTGAGAAACTTAAAATATATAAAGTGATTGACCTGAGAACGAAACATGAAATTGAGAAAGAAGATGATCACTTACCGCGCAGCATTATTTATAAAAATTATCCGGCTTTTGAAGATCAGAATAATGAAATGAAAGCAGCGAAAAAACTGGCATTAAAAGGAAAAATCACTGAAGCTGATGCAGACCGACGAATGGTAAAATTCTATACAGATTACGTCACAGAAAATCCCGAAGTTATCAGGACCATCATTACAGAAATACTCAATTCAGATCAGCCGATTCTCTACCATTGTACCGCCGGAAAGGACCGAACCGGAATGATCACCGCTTTGATTTTGAAGATTTTGAAATTTGACAACCAAGTGATTTTTGATGAATATCTGGCATCAAATAATCTTCGGAAAAAAATCATCAACAGGAGATTGAATCTTGCCCAACATGTGCATTTCATTTTTCCCAAACTCGACATCGGAGTGATCGAAAAAACAAGCTGGATCGAACGGGATTATCTTCAGGCTGCATTTGATGAAATTGACAAAAAATATGGGTCATCAGAGAACTATATTCATCAGGTTTTAGGAATCTCGGAAACGCAGCGGGAGCTTTACATCAATAAGTTTTTACGATAAAAAAAAGAGCAATCCGTATTCCGAATTGCTCTTTTTTTTATTAATTTTCTTCTATTAAATTAAGGTTCAACCTGCGTTCTTTCATCACCTTTGATATGAAGATCGTTGTGCAGCTTTTTGTATTTAAACCAGGCAGCGAGCGACAACAAAATCATGTATCCGATACCTACGTAAACCCAGACCGGAAGTGGAATCGGATCTCCTTTGGCGTAAGAATGCAGTCCGGAAAGATAATAATTCACTCCGAAATACGTCATCACCATGGAGCAGAATGCAAACATCGTCACCACGTGGAAAGTGTACCTTCCTCTAAGGCCGGGAACGAGTCTCATGTGGATTACAAAAGCGTAAATCATAATGGAGATGAACGCCCAGGTTTCCTTAGGATCCCAGCTCCAGTAGCGTCCCCAAGATTCATTAGCCCAAATACCGCCAAGGAAATTCCCGATTGTAAGTGCTAAAAGTCCGATATTTAAAGACATTTCGCTCACGATGGCCAGTTCTTTCAGCGTAGTATCGTTGTGTCTGCGGAAAGTGTCTTTATTGGCAATGATGTAGAAAATCAAAGAGATCATCGCGATCAGCATCGATAAAGAGAAAAATCCGTAACTGGATGTAATAATTGCAACGTGAACCACCAGCCAGTACGATTTCAGAACCGGAACCAATGGCGTAATCTGAGGATCCAATGCAGAACCGCCGTGCGCAAAGCCCATCATAATCACAGCAACAAGAAATCCTGCGGCAGGAATCAGTGTGTTGGAGTTTCTGTAAAGCGCATAGCCAGCCGTAATGCCGACCCATGAGATAAAGATGATGGCTTCGTAACCGTTACTCCAAGGCGCGTGACCGGAAATATACCATCTCGCCACCAATCCCAGAAAATGGAACGTATAACCTACAGCACCAATGTAAATCAATGCTTTGATAACGGCATTAAGAATCCTGTTCGGTTTAAACAATTCTATAAAACCTAAGACCAAAAGAAGACCTCCAATAAGGGTGTAGAAAATCAGTAATTTGAAGTTGATATCCAGCTTGTTGATGAGCACTTCCAGCTTTACTTTCGTTTCTGAAGGCACCACATTTTTTCCCCATTTCTGTTGGTAATCTACCACTTTTTTGAGTTCAGCATCGGCTTTTGCCCAGCTTCCGCCCTGTGTTGCTAAAAGGACGCTTGATAAATAAGGGCCGAGAACCGCCTGTGCATTTTCATCTGGTTCAAAAGAAGGCGTCATCACAGAATTCCAAGTGTGGTTGGAATCATTTTTAACCGGAACTGTACGGAAATACTGATAAGACATAATCCCGTTCAGCACCTGAACTTTGTCGTTCAGTTTAATCACCGCTTCATCATATCTTGTTCTCTCAGCCGGTTTTTTTCTAAACGCATCATTATAATCGTCCTCCAAAACGAAACGAAGATTTCCGTTTTTGTCTGCAGGGAATAATTTGATGAGACTCGTAAAACCCTCTTCCGTTGCTTTTGTTTTAGCACGAAGATCCTTCCCTACTTTACCTGCGGTTTCAATTTTAATAATATTCACCTGCGCCCAGAACATCGGGTCTATCGTAGCTGCAAGAAACCATTGGTTCGCATCCAGATCCTGAAACTTGTCTCTGCTGGTCAGTTTATGAAGAATATCGATAGCTTGCGTGTTGGAAGGGACAATTCGGCCTTCATAATTCTGCACCAGCAGGTAAGCGAACTTATCTGCATGCTCCTTACTTATTTCGATATTTTTTACCATCGCATCCGCATCAATAACTGCCGGATTCTTGTTCGGAGATGTCGGCTGCACCTCTGAATGTGCTGCACCTTGGTGGCTGCCGTCTTTCCCGTGCATATCAATTTCCTGAGCATTGATGCCGAAACTTAATAACAATAAAAGAATAGCTGCTGCTTTTTTCCTGCTGATGGTTTTCAGCATTTGGTTGAGACTCCAGAATCTGGATCCTTTCCAGAACATTGTCACAAACATTCCTATAAATAAGAAAGCGTAACCGATGTAGCTGATCAGTGTTCCCCAGAAATCGTGGTTTACAGAAAGAACGGTTCCTTTTCTGTCCGGGTCAAAGCTGGCCTGGAAGAATCGGTAACCTTTATAATTGAGAACGTGGTTCATATAAATATTGTACGGTGTTTCCTTGCCTTCATCCACGATTTTCACGTGCGATTCGTAAGCGGACGGCGAAGAACTTCCCGGGTAAGTTTCCATTACAAATTTTTCCAGTTTAAGCGCAAAAGGCTGCGTGAAATATATTTTTGGTCCAAAGCCCAGCATCACATCCAGGCCATCTATTTTAATTTGTTTGTAGTTATTCGGATTTCCTTTTTCTACAACAAGATCTACGATCTGCTTTGTTTTAGGTCCGGAAACTTCTACTTTCAACATATCGGGAACATCTTTATCCTTCTGTTTGTCGCCCTCATAACTCACCAATTTCCCTCTTTTTGTACCTTCCGGGATTACCAGTTTTAATTGTTCTATGGTATAAAGACTTCTCAAAACAAGAGGCTGAAACTCATCTTTGACAGTAGTTCCGGTGGCCTGCGTTGCCATCGTCATAAATGGTGCATTTACAGGTGTTTTAATGTACAGTTGACCGTCTTTTTTCTGAAATTCTACGGCACCGTCAATGGCGGTTCTGTTGTAGCTTACCAGCGTACCGTTGATATTCTGAACATCGCCTTCTGCCAGATAAATATTCTGTCTGCCACCGGTATCACCTGTAGAAACCAGGTGCAGATATTCCTTTCCTGTTCCGGAAACCAGACTGTCTTTTTTTCTCTGAATATAATCCAGCGTTTTGATCACTATTTTTTCTTTTCCGAGGAAATCGTAAGTCGCCTGGAAATCGTGGTGCAGAGGTGACATCAGGTAAGGAACATCGTGGTAATTCTGCTGCTCTCCTTTTTCCTCAATTTTTATTTTAAAGAAATGCTTGTCGGTTACGATTTCATTGTTCGTCTCGCCTTCGCGGATGTGCATTGTCCCTTCAAAACTGATATAACGTGTGATGGCGCCGCCAATAAAAATCAGAATAAAAGCAAGGTGAAATACCAGCACTGGCCATTTCTCTCTCCGGAAAAGTCTGTATCTGCTGATGTTTCCGATGAAGTTTAAAATCAATAAAAACATGACGGCTTCAAACCATTTTGCTTCGTAAATCAAAGCTTTGGCAGTCGGTGTTCCGTAATCGTTTTCGATAAAAGTGGCAACCGCCATAGAAATAGCGAAAACCAGCAATAGAAAAGCCATCGTCCGCGTAGAAATAAGAATATCCTGAATCTTTTTCATTCTGAAATTTAATAATTCACAAAAATAGGGATGATATTTTGATTTGGCGAATGAAAAGCTGTATTTATGATTTTATTCAGATTACGAAATACTTAAACTCTTAAAACCGGAGCAGATTGCTAAAATCAGAATATTAATTCGTTGGACAATATTTTCTTCGAATCCTTAAATAATGATTAGAAAAACCCGCAACATTTCTGTGGTGCAAAAATCTTTTAAACAAAACCGACTCAATATTTTTAACAGAAAGAAAAAACGCTAAATTTGCATCTATTGTCGATTTTTAAAATGAATAAGGAACCTAATAACACATCTGCCGGAAGCAAAATCATCTCAAAACCAAGGATCATTTCCGGGATCACTTTTCTCGTATTAGCCGTAGTTCTCACGCTTTCTTTTGTATCTTATCTGATGAACTGGAAGGCAGATCAGAGCCAGGCAGGAACAATGGCAGATAAAAGCGTAGAATCTTCCAATCTTTTCGGAAAAATTGGTGACTGGCTGGGGAATTTTTTCATTTTTGAAAGTATCGGTGTTGCAGCCTTTGTGGTGGCATTTCTGTTTTCTGTTTTTGGGATGCTCATCTTCAAAAAGACTTATTTCAAACCCTGGAAGACGATTTCCCACAGCTTATTTTTCATCTGCTGGACGCCTATTTTCTTCGGCGCAGTGACTAATGGTGAAGGTGTACTTGGTGGCGTTTACGGTTATCAGATTATGGATTATCTCAAATCTTACATCGGTTCTGTTGGCCTATGGATGGTGCTTTTGGTAAGTTTTGCGCTTTATTTTGTTCTTGAATTTAATTTAAGACCAAGTTCTATTAAAAACAAACTAAATGACCTTAATGATAATACGCTGGGCAAGCTCAAAAATATGATGCCAGCCTCTGAAGAAGAGTTTGAAGCAGACGAAGAACTGGAAAATGCTGCTGTTGCGGAAAAAGTTGCAGTGAACGAAGTGCCTTTGAAAACTGAAAACGACTTCAGCAATATCAAGGTGACTCAGGATTTCGAGCCCATCAAAACGCCTAACAAAACTACCTTTGTAGAAGAAATCAAAATACCTCAGCAGGAAATTGTACTTTCTGCAGAAACGCCAACTCCGAAAACAGTTGTTGCAAAGCCGATTGCAGAGACGCCCGTAATTAAAACTAATGACGACATTACGCTGAATATAGAAGTCAAAAAAGAAGAAATCTACGCTCCTACCGCCGAACAGCAGAAATCTGACGATCTGGTAAGCAAGCACGGACTCTACGATCACAAACTGGATCTGGCAAAATTTCAGATGCCTTCTGTAGATCTGCTGAAAGATTACGGAAATGAAGAAATCACCATCAACCACGATGAACTCGAGGAAAATAAAAATCGAATTGTAGGATTACTAAAGACTTTCAACGTTGGAATTTCAGAAATCAAAGCAACGATAGGACCAACAGTAACGCTGTACGAAATTGTACCAGAAGCAGGAATTCGGGTTTCGGCTATCAAAAAATTACAAGATGATATTGCCCTGAATCTCTCTGCATTGGGAATCCGTATCATCGCTCCAATGCCTGGAAAAGGTACAATTGGGATTGAAGTTCCAAGGAAAAATCCAACAATGGTTTCTATGAAATCCGTCATCGCGTCACCGAAATTCCAGACTGCTGATATGGATTTGCCTATCGTTTTTGGAAAGACCATTTCCAACGAAGTTTTCGTAGCCGATCTTGCCAAAATGCCTCACCTCTTGATGGCCGGGGCAACCGGACAGGGAAAATCTGTGGGCATCAATGCTATTCTGACATCCTTAATATATAAGAAACATCCGAGCGAACTGAAATTCGTAATGGTAGATCCGAAGAAGGTTGAACTTTCTCTATACTCAAAAATCGAAAGGCATTATCTGGCAAAACTGCCCGATACAGAAGATGCGATCATCACAGACAATGCGAAAGTGATCAACACTCTAAACTCACTTTGTATTGAAATGGATCAGCGTTATGACCTTTTGAAAAATGCGTTCTGCAAAAACATTAAGGAATACAACGCCAAATTTGCCCAAAGAAAACTGAATCCCGAAAACGGACACCGATATTTGCCTTACATTGTTTTGGTAGTAGATGAGTTTGCAGATCTGATTATGACTGCAGGAAAAGAAGTTGAACATCCAATTGCACGTCTGGCTCAGCTGGCAAGAGCAATCGGCATTCACTTGATCGTTGCCACACAAAGACCTTCCGTCAACGTCATCACAGGTATGATCAAAGCGAATTTCCCTGCGAGAATAGCATTCCGTGTAATTTCGGGAGTAGATTCTAAGACTATTTTGGATTCACCTGGCGCTGAGCAGTTGGTTGGACGTGGTGATATGCTTTACTTCAACGGAAACGATCTGACACGTTTGCAGTGTGCCTTTGTAGATACCCCGGAAGTGGAAAGAATCGCGGAATTTGTTGGCGAGCAAAAGGGTTATCCGGACGCATATCTTCTACCAGAATATTCTAGCGACGAAGGAACATCTACAGTCGGCGCCTTTGACCCGAACGAGAAAGATCAACTTTTTGAAGATGCCGCAAGAATCGTGATCTCTACGCAGCAAGGTTCAACATCTATGCTTCAGAGACAACTTAAACTGGGATACAACAGAGCTGGAAGAATTATGGATCAGCTGGAAGCAGCTGGCGTAGTGGGCGGTTTCAACGGTGCGAAAGCGAGAGAGGTTTTGATCTCTGATCTGCATTCTTTGGAAAGATTGTTTGATGAGTTGAAAGGGAGGTAATTGAAAATTAAAAACATATAAAAAAATAACAAAAGTAAATGTCCACACACGAACTCCTCTACAAAGCCATAAAAATAGCTACCAAAGCACACAAAAAACAAACCGACAAATATGATGCGCCTTACCTCGGACACGTGTTCCGCGTGATGAATGCCGGTAAAACCATCGACGAAAAAATAGTAGGCGTTCTCCACGATGTGGTGGAAGACAATCCGGAATTCCCGTTAGAATTTCTCCGCGAAAAAGGTTTCCCAGAACATATTCTGGAAGCGGTGGAATGCCTGACGAAGCGCGAAGAAGAACACATCGATTATGATGCCTTCGTCGCAAGAATCGAGAAAAGTCCATTGGCAATCGCTGTAAAACTGAATGACCTTCGCGACAATATGGATCTCACCAGATGTACCGCTTTGCTCGAGGAAAAAGACCTCAAACGCTTCAACAAATACCTGAAAGCCTACCTTTATCTGATTGAAAAATATTAGAGTTTAAAACCATATACGCACATAGGTTATAGTAAAATCATATTAAAAAGGTCAAATAGAAACAATATCTATTTGACCTTTTTATTTAACTATGTGCCTATGTGGTTAAACTAAAAGTTTTAATCCACCATCGGAATCACAAAATCCTTCTCGTCATCCGTACTATCTATGGTAAAGTTGAGCGCGAAGTACAGAAAGTGGAAATTATCATTCCCTTTCGCCGCAAACTCGCGCTGGAACATATAGCCCGAAGTCACAGACAAACTGTTATTAAACTGATAGCCAAAACCTGCAAATGTTCTGTTGCGTTTGAAATTAGGATCCTCAGGACCCAGAAAAATCTCCTCAAAAGCATTCACAAAAAACGTCTGCTCCTGGATTTTGTCTTTATTGATTGGCAGACTCGCACTCAGCCTGTAGCGGAAGCGGTTGGCCTTGGTATTTTCACCCGTCTGGCTCGCGTAGAAAAACCGCTGCTCCGCTCTGGCACGGTGATCCAGCTTCAGTTTCCCAAGGCGCTGCGTGAAGGTATACTGCAGCCACATCCGGAATTCCTCCTGCGAAATTTTCATTTTTTCATACGTTCCGTACCGGCCTATTCCTACAAAAACCTGATTATTTTTGGTAATATTATAACCCACTCCACCCTTGGTTTCATAATAGTCAATCACAGTATAATTCCTTCTGGCACGGGTTTGCAGCTCTACATAAGCCATCCATTTAGGCGTCATTTTATACGTAAAAGACATCATATTGAAGCCCGACAAATGATCTTGTCCGAAAACAAAATTCCCCATTAAAACCAATAAAACTGCTAACTTTCTCACCCCGCAAATATAAGAATTTACAAGAATCCAAATTACTAATTTTTGGGCGTATCCCTTTGTTTTTGCTCACACGCTCGGTCCTTTCAAATCACCATTGTGCGCGGCAAAAACAAGCGGGTCGGGCTGTCCGTTACTATCTTTTTGTATTCAGGTTTTGTAATTTCTCATCAAACATAATTTAAGACAAAAAGGACATCCACTGCCATCCCTTACGCAGCCTGCGTTACAGAATCTGGTTTTTGACACCAAAACAAAACCCCTCAAGTCATTGAGAGGTTCGTTAATATTTAATTACTTGATTTCAAATCAGTCTGTAATCATCTGCCAGATGACCAGCTATGCTAAGCCGAGTTCCTGCTCGCGTTGATATTCCCGAATAGAGAACGCATCACCAACTTCTCATAGCTCTCGCGGTTGCCTTCGCCCTTCTGGATTTTTATCAGTGCATACTGCTGAATACTCAGCAATGGCAGTACAATCTTTTCACGGATCTTCACAGATTTGCGGTTCAGCGGCTCCTCCTGCATCAGGATTTTGTAGCCGGTCAGCTCCAGCATCATTTCTTTGGAAAGAGAAAACTCGGCAAAGAGAATATTCCAGAATTCCCCAAACTTCTCATTATTTCGCATATAGTAAGTCAGCGGGAAATAGGTCTTATTCATACTCATCATAGAGTTCAGCACCAGTGTTTTGAAGAAGTCCGACCCTTTGTACAGATCTTTTATTTCATCAAATCGGCCTGCATCCATCAGTGTTTTCAGCGCAAATCCAAATCCGAAGAAACCCGGAACATTCTGTTTCAGCTGTGCCCAGGATCCTACAAACGGAATTGCTCTCAGATCCTCAAATTTGAGCTCAGAACCTGCACCTCTTTTGCTTGGACGGCTTCCGATATTGGTACGGCCGTAATATTCCAGCGTACTCATTTCCTGCAGATAAGGCACAAACATCGGGTGCGCTTTTAGATCAGAATATTTCTGATAACTGATATCTGCAAGTTCAGAAATCAGTTTTCTTTCTTTTTCATTCAGATCTTTCTTCACACTTTTGAAAACGTCATTCTCAATTCCTGCCGTCAGCAGCTGTTCAAAATTGAACTTCGCCTGATCCTTATTCCCAAAAACGCTGGTAATGGTTTGACCTTGAATCGTTAACTCAATTTGATTATTGGCAATTGTTTTACCCTGTGATGCATAAAAATCGTGTGTTTTCCCACCACCTCTGGCTGGCGGTCCGCCTCTGCCGTCGAAGAACACGACTTTGGTTCCGTTTTCTTCGGAGATCTTCGTCAGTTTTTCTTTGGAGGTGTAGATCTGCCAGTTTGCTTTCAGGTAGCCGCCATCCTTGGTTCCGTCTGAGAAACCAAGCATAATGATCTGTTTGTTGTTTCTTCTGGCGAGATGTTTTTTATAGACGGGATGATTGTACAGGGTTTTCATCACACTTTCGGATTTGTCCAGGCCTTCCATCGTTTCAAAAAGCGGAACAATATCGATGTGAATATCCTCATCAGCGTAGCCGCAAAGCCTCATCATAACATACACATTCATTACATCTTTCACCTCATCGGAGTTGGAGATAATATAGCGGTGCATTCCTCTCTCGCCATTATTCTCCTGAATCGTTTTGATGTTGTAAACGCTTTTCAAAGTTTCGCAAGTCATCTCATCTGAAAAATCCTCAGGATTGAGAACAATGCCGGAATCTAAAAGCAGATCAATCTTCTCGTCATTGGTGCGCGAATCTACATTGCCGTCAATTATTTTGGTAAAGATATCATCTATAACAGCTTGATGAACTCTGCTGTCCTGGCGGATATCGAGTGTTGCAAAGTGTGTCCCGAATATTCGCACGCGGTCTCTGAAGTCATCCAAAACATCAAAGAAAAGTCCGTTGTGTTCTTCTTTAAGGATTTTTTCGGCTTTGTCAAGTTCTGCAATAATTTCTTCTGCAGAAATCCTTACATTTTCCTGGAAAATAGCATCATAAATATTTTTACTGACAGATTTCAGGATATCGGAAACGCCGCGGAAGCTTAGTCTGCGTCTTACGATTTTGAGATGTCCATAATAATCTTTAAGAATAGAAATCCTCAATTCTTCTGCGACTTTCATTGTGATATCAGCAGTTACGAAAGGATTGCCGTCACGGTCGCCACCAGGCCAGAAGCCTAACTGGATAATGTCTGGATTTGGTGTATAGTTGGAAGTCCCGAAGACCTGTTTTATCTTTCTGTAAAGTTCACCAATGCTTTGATAATATACATATCTGAGGTAATAAATGATGCTGAGCGCCTCATCTAATGGTGTCGGTCTTTCTTTATTGACAAATGGTGTCTTGCCCAGCTGCTGCAGCAGAGTATCAATCTGCGTTACAGAATCGTTTATAATGGCATCTCTAAGGTCGTGGATAATTCTCTGAACCGCATTTGGATAAAACTGGGTGGGATGCGCCGTGAATACAATTTTGATCGCAAAATCATCCATCTTTTTCCTGATAGCAGAAAGATGATGTTCCTGATTGGCGCGGTCGTAGAGATTCATCACGGTTCCTGAATCATTTTCGGAGTGCAATTGCTGGAAAGCGGCATCTTCTATACTATCAAACAGGACTACCTGCCTTTCTATATACTGAATAATTTTGAAAAGCAGTTCCAGTTTCTGATCCTCTGTTTCCAGTTCTGTATGTTTCTGAAAAAATTCTTCAACAATTTCTTCAGGAGACTTTCCGACGTTGTATCCGTCTTTGCTTTCTTCGTATAAAAAAGGAAGCAACATCCCGATATTGGTCATCTTGTCATAGGGCAAACTCATAAAAAGTGAGTTGTAGATCTGAAACTTATTTTCTACAATCTGCCTGAATTTTTCAATTTTCTGATCGTTTAGCATTTAACAAAAATAAAAGATAAATTGTAAAATCAATGTACGCAAGTGTTATTTTTATCTTAATATCCTGATAATTTCTGATCAATTTGCTATTGCGCCCGAAAGATTTCTATGCATTTTCCAAGACTGCTAAAACTTCGTTCCCATACTTTTCAACTTTGGCTTTTCCAAGACCTTCGATGTTGTCAAAATCTTCGAAAGTATTGGGTTTGTGTTTTGCGATGGATACCAGATGCGCATTGTGAAAAATAACATAAGGCGGCAGTTGGGAATCTCGAGCTTTCTCGGTGCGCCATTCTTTTAATTTGTTGTAAATAATCAGCTCCTGCTCCGAGAGTGCTTCCTGCGGAGTGCTATTATTCTTATTTGAGTTTGGCTTTAATTGTTTTTCCTCATAATTGATCAAAACAGACCAGTAATTGATGTCTCCTAATACCATTTGCGTGTGGAGATCTATAATATCAAAACGTTCCAGATAATCATTCAGAATGGCTTCATCCATATTCTGAAACTGATCTGAGACTCGTATTTTTAAAACTTTTACTTTCATAAAACTTAATTACGATGGTAAACCCCTCAAACAGTAATGACATCGGGGTTTTCTCACCATTCTTATTTTGAGCCAAGTAGAACCAATTCCTCAACGCGGATTTCTGCCACTACCCTTTTCACACCTTCTTTGTCCTCATATGGGCGGTAGGTTATTTTGCCTTCGATTGCAATCTCTTTGCCTTTGGTGACATACTTTTCCATTATTTCTGCTGCTTTACCAAAAGCAACAAGGTTGTGCCACTGCGTTTCTTCTACTTTTTCACCACTGGCATTGGTGTAATAATCGTGTGTTGCAAGTGTCACGTTGGCTTTTTTAGTTCCATTGTCAAAACTGTAAAGCTCTACTTCTTTTCCTGTGTGACCTATCAGCGTCACTTTGTTTCTTAAAGACATAATTGTATAATTTTTGGTTAATTTTTCAAAGTCAGGACGTGTCGTCTTTCTCCTGATTTTCTGATGCAAATTTTCATCAAACTATAAACCCGATTCGGTAGAAAAACATTTATATCCGTTTGTAATCGTTTGTAAACGGAAACCTTTTTATAATTTTGGATGAAAGCTAATTTGAAAATGACAGCAATTGATTTCAGAATACTTTTTGTTGTGGTACTTCATAACCTGATTAAATGTGAGAAGTAACATCCGAAAACCGTTGTCAGAAATGATGAAGAGCACTTAAAAAAAACTATCTGAATGATCCGAAATGAAAAATTATTAGGCTAATAAAATTAAAAATCACAAATATGAAATTACTATTTATCCTTCTGTCCATCGGAACGTTATCCTTTGGTCAAACTTCTAACGATAAAAAAGAAGGTGAAAAAATCGAAGGTTATTTCCTTGCAAAAGGCAGGAAAATCACCGCAACTTCGGTCCGAACGAAAGAAGGAAGCGGAAATCCCATCGAAAACGGAACGCCAGCCGAATATGAAATCCAATTTTCCGACAGCAAATTGAAACCTATCAAAGCAGGCTGCTGCGAAATAATTCTAGTGAACGAAGGTGATCTTAACAATGATGGAACCGATGAGATTTCTATTTATCAGGCGCCAATGAATGGCTGTACTTTTACAATGTCAACGTATTCCTACAACAATGGAAACTGGAAACAGATCGTAACGCCTTTTCTGATCCCGACAGGTTGCAATCAACTAAATAATGACGAACTACAAAGTAGAATTTTTCTTCAACATAAAAAACTATACTACTACGAAACTGTATCCGATAACGACAGTGGAGAAGTGAGTTTGAAGAAAATGCCAGTTCAATAAATTATTAATTTAAAACAAAATCTATGAGGAAATACGTTTCATTTGCAACTCTTATTTTATCGCTACTGACAAATATGAGTTGTGACCAATCAAAAAAGAAAGAGGAAATTTCTACAATCAACGACACAATCACATCTAAAAAAGACTTACCTGAAAAGTCCGTTTCCACAGCCGACATCAAAAACAAACCCACCGATTTTGTCCCCAAAAGTTATGTGGTTTTTGAGAAAATTTTTGGTGATCTGAATAAAGATGGATCAGAAGATTGTGTCCTTATTATCAAAGGTACCGATAAAACTAAGTTTGTAAATGATGAAAGTCGGGGCGAACTGGACAGAAACCGACGCGGCATTATCGTACTTTTTAATAAAAATGGAAACTACGAATTGGCGACCAAAAATTACGATTGTTTCTCATCAGAAAATGAAGAAGGCGGCGTTTATTACGCTCCGGAATTGGGCTTTGAAATTACAAAAGGGAATCTCTATATCAGTTACGCACACGGCAGATATGGCTACTGGGCTTACACGTTCCGCTACCAAAATTCGGATTTGGAACTTATCGGATACGACGACAGTGACAATCGAGGACCGGTCATCAACTCCGAAACCAGCATTAATTATCTGACGAGAACTAAGATCGTAAAGGTAAACACCAATGATAATGCAGACAGTGGCGAGGAAATTTTCGAGAAAACCGTCTCAAAAATTAACCGTACAAAATTGATAAGACTTTCGGAAATTGAAGATTTTGATGAGCTGAGAATGTCCGAAGATTAAGTTTTTTGTACTTTAGATTAATTTTTCATAAAAACACACAAATGGAAACCCTAAACTGTCCGGAATGCGGTGATAAAATCATTGGCAGATCCGACAAAAAATTCTGCTCCGACGCCTGCCGGAACGCTTACAACAACAAGCAGAACAAAACTGCCACCAACCATATGCGGAATGTGAACAACAGGCTGCGTAAAAATTACAGAATCCTCACAGAAAATAATTTTGAAGGAAAAACAAAAGTCAATCGTCTTAAGTTACAGAATGCCGGTTTTGATTTTGCTTACATCACGCAGATCGTAACTTACAAAAACGGCTCCCAATACTTATTTGTCTACGATCAGGGCTACAAAATCCTGGACAGCGAATGGGTGTTAATTGTAAAAAAGATTGACTAAATTATGATCATTGCTTGTCTTATTATTCTCTTGGCTGTAGCCATCTATCTCTATTATCTGCCTGTTTTTGGCGGCCAAATGTCTGGAAAGAGACTCGTAAGAATGAAGCAATCGCCTCACTACAAAAACGGTAAATTTCAGAATCTCAGTTTTACGCCGTCTATTGCAGAAGGTTTTACGATGCGCGGTGTGCTTTGGGATTTCATTACCGACAGGACGGAGAACAAAAGTCCCAAATCTCCCATCCCAACAAAGAAAACCAATCTGAAGGAAAGAGCCAAAAATGAAAATTTTCTTGTCTGGATGGGACATTCCTCTTATTATTTTCAAGTCGATGGCCAGCGCTTTTTGGTAGATCCTGTGTTCAGCGGGAATGCATCGCCCGTTCCCGGGACTACCAGGGCTTTTGCCGGAACAGATATTTATCAGGCCGACGACTTTCCGGAAATCGATTATTTAATCATTTCTCACGATCATTACGATCATCTAGACTATAGAACGGTGAAAAGTCTTAAACCTAAAATCAAAAATGTCATTTGCGGTCTGGGCGTTGGTTCCCATTTTGAAAAATGGGGTTTTGAGGAAGATGGGATTATTGAACTGGACTGGTATGAAGATGCGGAATTCGCTGCCGGATTCAGGATTACGTCTACACCGGCGCGGCATTTTTCCGGGCGGCGGTTTCATCGGAACAATACACTCTGGTCATCTTATGTTCTAGAAACTCCAAGTAAAAAATTATTTATCGGCGGCGATAGCGGATATGATTTTCATTTTAAAGAAATCGGTGATCAATTTGGTCCTTTTGACTGGGCTTTTCTGGAAAACGGACAGTATAATGAGAAGTGGCACAACATCCACACGCTTCCCGAAGAATTTACAGCTGAAGTGGAAGCACTGAAGGCAAAAAACGTCTTGCCTGTTCACTCCTCCAAGTTCCTGCTGGCGCAACATGCCTGGAATGAGCCATTGCAGAAAATTCACGACTACAGCATCGGCAAAACCTTCCGGATTGCAACACCGATGATTGGCGAAAAAATGAATTTAGATGATGATAATCAAACTTTTAGCGAATGGTGGAAATCTTAAAATTTTGTTAAAATAAGTCTTATCTTTGATAAAATTTTTGATCTAATATTGACCAAATTCCACCTTTTTGTTTTAGTATTTTTTGTTTTCTCACTAATTAAATTTATACTAGTTTTTATCATCTGCAACAAGGTTCAGGTAAAAAACGGAAGAATGGTCGTTAACACAACCACAAAAGGAGAATCCTATAAATGGAACGGCGAATCCAACGGCCGCAAATTGCCTACTGACAGCTATTGGTATCAAATTAAACTGAGCGACGGCAGAATCCTTGAAGGTTATGTTGTCATCAGAAACAGATAAATAATAAAAAATATGAAAGAAGTAACTGAACTCGAGTCCATATTACTTAACGGTTTGATCTTAAAATATCCTCAATTTAAATCTCACCTGCCGCACCTACGGGTTTCTGACAGGAAAATGTCCGCGACAGGACTGAATGTTGTCTTGGAATATTTGGATTTTAATAATGAGTTAGATGATACGAATGCACTCTTCAGCAATGGTGAAAACATCCAGATCAAAGCTTTGAAAGAAGGTTTGAGCTACGTTATAGACATCACGATGGGACAAATAACGGCCATAGAATTCTCAACATATAACGAAAAATGGGACGGCAAAATCACAGATTTTAAAGTTGTAGAAAAAGACTCAATCTAAATTTAAAAAGAGTTTTTAACAAAAAAAAAGGATGAGCAGACACTCATCCTTTTAATTTTTTCTAATCCAAGATTATTTGGTTGTCACAACGGTGCTTTTCAGCCAGTTGCTGTGGAATTTGCAATCCTTATATTTATTATCTACGGAGATAAAAATAGAAGGTATTTTTGCATTCACCCATTTCTCAACAATCTCGTTTTTCTTTTTGTTCAGCGCCATTTCCTTGATTCTTTCGTAATCTGTAGAAAGTTCCAGCTGGTGCGCATCTATCACCTCGTTTACCTGGATCATACTGATCATCTTTCTTTTCTGCTGATCTTCCTGCTGGAAAGGCTCTGTGATATCCCCTTTTTTAAGACCTGCAATCTGGTAAGAAACTGTCGGATCAAGACCTAGTTTTTCAAGTTTATCAGAACCGTCCTGATTGTTGGTCATAATTCCCGCAGAGAACTTGTTGCTTTTGTCGTCAGAAAACTTGTAAGCTGCATCTTTGAATGTCATCTTTTTGTCCATAATCAAAGTTCTTATGCTGTCCATTTCCTTTCTTGCAGACGCTATTTCAGCATCGTTGGGTGTACTTTTGATGAGAATGTGTCTTGCATCGTACTTCTTACCGTTTCTCTTGATGAGTGTGATCAGGTGGTAGCCATATTCTGACTCGATAGGGTCAGACATTTCACCTTCCTGTAGATTGAGCGCTGCGGCCTCAAAAGGCTTTACCATCTGGCCTACATTAATATTTTTATAAAGTCCGCCCAATGCAGCAGAACCTTCGTCCTCAGAATAAATCCTTGCCTGGCTTTCAAAACTCTCGCCTTTCTTGATATCGTCCTTAATTTTATTAAGTTTAGCGATAATCTCCTGTTTGTGAGATTCGGAAATCTTCGGAAACATACTGATTTTAGAAAGAGAAACTTCGTCTTTTACATTCGGAAGCTGAAATTTGAACTGATTATAAAAATCAGTCACTTCATTCGGCGTCACATCTGCTTTTTCAGTAATTCTCCCGTATTTAGCCTGGCCGTAGTAGTTGTCAGCATCAATTTTCTCAATTGCCGTCTTCATCTCATAAGAGGTACGGAATTTATAGGCTGCAAGCATCGCCTTCTCGTCCGGAAACTGGGAAAGGATTTGCGTATATTTAGTTCCCGCCATTTCTTTGATAGCCGCAGATCTGTTTTCTACCAGGGTATCTTTTTTAGCTTCGTAGATCAGTAGTTTATTATTGAGAATGCTCTCCATAAAATCACATTTGTCTCCTACATTTGCGCCCTGCTGTTTAGCATAGTTCGCCTGATCTTCTATGTCAGACTCCAGTACGATTTCATCACCTATTACGGCTGCAATCCCATCTATGAGCTGACCTTTCTTTATCTGAGCAGAGAAATTTGTGCCCCAGAAGCACAGCATTACCGACAGTAAAAAAAGACATTTCGTGTATTTTAACATTATTTATATTTATTAAGGTGCAAAATTAAGATTATCAACCAATTCTGCTTCATTTTTTGTTATAATTATTTCTTAAAATTTTTATTCAGTTCTGCCATAAAAGCGGGCTGAATTTCAACTTTGGTCTTGGCACGCTGCTCGGCAATTGTTTTTTGAAGGACTTTCTCTGTCACAGCGTCTGTCATATCTTCCTGAGCCTCGGCCTGAGTCATCTGCTGTTCCGGCAAAACGGCGTCTATTGCTACCACCACATCTCTTTCAGAAATCTTTGTGGTAAATGTTCCTTTTTTGAAAGGCACATTGTTTTTCTTGAAGATATCAGAAGATTCCTGAATCTTTCCTTCCTCAAAATGCACCAAAACCTGGTTTTTGTCATTCACCTGATTTTTATATTTGATTTTCAGAGCTTCCCACTTTTTAGGATCTTTGATTTCTTTTTCGATATCTTTCACCAGTTTTGGGTCAGAGATCACTGCTGCGCGGGATTCTGCGCGTTTTTCCCAGACAAATTTTGACTTATTTTCATTGTAATAATCGGTGTACAATTTGGGATTATTTTTAACTTCCTCTTTCAGATATTCAGAAAAGATATATTCGGAATAGAGATTCTTTTTAAGCTCATCTACCTCCGGTTTTACAGCGGGAAGATTGGAGAAATTCTTGGCATAAACGCCCATAATGTACTGCTTAGCCTGGTAATCTACAAGCTGCGACCACTGATTGGTTGGGATCTGTTCCAGATTTTTGTATTGCGCATCAATTGCTTTTTTAAAATCTTCATAAGTCACTTTGTTGTTCCCATAAGAGAATAAAACCGCCTTTGGATTTTTTGGATTGAGGTAACTTTGGTACGACTTCTTGATTTCAGAAAATTCCGGTGTTTCCACAAATTTATCCTGAGTCTTCAGCCACTCGATCATTTTGGAAGTTGCTTCTTCGCCATAGCTGGTTGCCATCATTTCTTTTTGGAAAAAGCTTCTGTTGGTATCTGTAAGCGTATAAGGCTCGAGGTTATAAATATTAAAAATGAAATATTTGTCCCCGAATAATATCGGCTGCTTGGTATAAAACTCCTTTGGCTGACCTTTCAAAGCGCTGTAGACTTCGTCCGGAAGAATAGGCGATCCCATCACTGCGCCGCCGGAATTCTTCTCCTCCTCTGTGGCGCCAAACCTTTTCACAACAGCCTGAAACTTGGTTCCAGAGGCAAGATCCTGATAGATTTTTGCTTTTGTAGTTTCATAGTTGGCATCATTAGGAATCGTCAGAACTCCAAAAATCAAATAACCCAGACTAGGTCTCGTTTCCGTTACTTTTGCGAAACCCACAACATTTGGTTTGTCTATAAAAGAAGTGTAGGAATTAGCAGGCGTATTTTTGATCTGCTGATAAAGATCGTAGTCCAGCATTCCGGGCTTCACGTAGAATGCTTTTGCGGCTTCTGGCGAAGCATTTTTTGCCAGGAAATCTTCCATCTTCACTTTTCCGGATTTCACCTCGTTGTAAAGGGTTTTGTAATCCGTTTTGTCGTCCGCTTTTTTCTCCTTAATGAAAAGTAAAACCTGAGTCTCTGTCTTGCTCGAGTTTACAAAGTCCTGCAGCAAAGGATCTATAATCGGTTTTGGATAGAATTTCTGCTCTCTCAGCTCCGTCATTTTCTGGTTCACAGAATTGACGAAGAACGTAAGGGTATCTGCCTTCTTTTCTCTTGCCAACTGCTGCAGCAAAAGAAATTCTACGGTAGAATTCACCGCTTTGTCCGGCCCACTGTTTTCCAGACCATATTTATTCTCTCTGATGTAATCTTTGACAGAGATACTGTCCTTCCCTACAATCAGATATTGCGAATGAGCCATTTGCGATGCGAATGCCAGAACAACCGGAAAAAAGATCTTCTTCATTTGATATATTTTTATTAACACCCTTTTGAGTGGTAAATTTTGATAAGGTTAAATATTAAATTGCAGATTCAAAAGCCGTCAGCTCCTTGAACTGGTGGATTCTCTCGCCCAATTCCTGCTTGGTCACGTTGGCGATTCTCTCGGTCCCGAACTGCTCTACCGTAAAAGATGCCATTGCACTTCCCACAATGATAGCGGTTTTCATACTTTCAAAACTGAAATCGCCTTTGATGGCAAGGTAAGATGCAAAACCGCCTGCAAAGGTATCGCCAGCGCCGGTCGGGTCAAAAACTTCTTCCAATGGCAACGCAGGAATGGCAAAGATTTTCCCGTCATGGAACAGCAATGCGCCGTGCTCTCCTTTTTTAATAATCACATATTTTGGTCCCAAAGCGTGGATTTTCTTAGCTGCTTTTACCAAAGAATATTCTCCGGAAAGTTGTCTTGCTTCCTCGTCATTGATGGTGATGACATCGGTTTTTGCAATCACTTTCATCAGGTTGTCCCAGGCGATATCCATCCAGAAATTCATAGTGTCCAGAATCACCAGTTTTGGATGCGTTTTCATTTTTTCCAGTACGGAAAGCTGAACTACGGGATCCAGATTTCCTAACAGCAACACTTCTGCCTCAGAGGAATGCTCAGGAACTTTTGGGTCAAAATCTGCCAAAACGTTAAGTTCTGTCACCAAAGTATCTCTGGTATTGAGATCGTTGTGATATTTCCCGCTCCAGAAGAAGGTTTTGCCGTCTTTCACCATTTCTACACCGTCTACATTGATGTTTTTTGACGTCATCATATCCAGATATTCCTGTGGGAAATCTCCGCCAATCACGGAAACAAGACTTACGTCTGCATCCAAAGCTGAAGCTGCAAGTCCGATGTAAGTGGCTGCACCACCAAGAATTTTATCTGTTTTACCAAAAGGTGTTTCGATGGCATCGAAGGCTACAGTTCCTACTGCTAGTAATTTCATAATTTAAGTTTTTTACTAATGTTTCCTGGACTAAAAAGTGCGCAGGGTTTTATTAATGATAATGTATATTTTAATTTCTTAAGGCTTCAACCCGGTAAAGAGAAACAGCCGTTCTGATTTATTTTTTTATTTGCTGATCATTTTTTTTCCATTCAAAGCTGTCAATCAGATGCAGAAGATCTTTTTTGATATAATCTACAGCCGGCGCCAGAGAATCTGGTCGTGGGCGGGAATTGAAATATAGATTCCCTGTCACAAAATGCCTTGTACTGTCTGTCACAAAAAATTGGATATTGGAAGCCGTCTGCCCTTTCAGCTCATAAAAATTGCCGTAAACGTTCTTCTCCGGATAGGCGAAAAACTTGGTTTCTATCGCGCTTGCTTTGATGGTATGCTCGTAAACCATTTTTTCTACCTCTTTCACGTGCAGCTGAAAATCATTTTTGATCGGGAAATAGGTAATGAAAACGTTGGCTTTCATCCCCGGATAAGACAGATTGTACCAGCAGGCCTGCTTGGCATCTTTTACTTTAGCAAAATCTGAGTAGTCAAAAGAATAGTTGCACGGTGTAGAAAAGTTAAGATATTTTGGTGTCGGATATTCCAGACGGAGATCTCCTTTCGGTTTGGGAACCGGCTCTTTGGCGCAGGAGAAAATCGTAAAACCAACAAAAACTCTGATCAGATTTTTAAACATTCCGCAAAAATAACAATTAGAATTGATACAGAGAATTTTGTATCCTTAATTTTTGTTAAGAATAATTGATTTACAGTGAAATGTGGATTTTTATTTAATTAATAATTGGAACTCTCGCAGATTTAGCAAATTTTGCAGATTTGTTTTTGGCTTGTTTTATAGTTTATAAAAAGTCTTCGACTCCGCTCAGACTGACACTTTTAACAGTTTTGAAATTCGTTATTAGAGTTGTAACACTCACAGTTGAATCATCTCGCAGATTTGCGAAATTTTGCGGATTGTATTTAATGTAAAAGTCTTCGACTCCGCTCAGACTGACACGTTTGACAGTTTGGAAATTTGTTACTAGGGTTGTAACACTCACAGTTGAATTATCTCGCAGATTTGCAAAATTTTGCGGATTGTATTTAATGTAAAAGACTTCGACTCCGCTCAGACTGACAGGTTTGACAATTTGGAAATTCGCTATTAGAGTTGTAACACTCACAGTTGAATTATCTCGCAGATTTGCAAAATTTTGCGGATTGTATTTCATTGTAAAAGTCTTCGCCTCCGCTTAGACTGACACGTTAGACAATTTGGAAATTTGTTTTTAGCTGTCACACTAAGCGGAGTCGAAGTGTTTTTGATAAGAATAACAAAACCATCAAATCTTGTAGAAAATTTCGGATGATGCAGAAATCTGCAGCCCGACTTGAACGGAGCTCATTTTTTGTGGCTGGAAAAGCGATGGCAAAAAATAGCGGGAGTGGAAGGCGGAAATAGCTGCCATAAAAATAAAACTAACTAATCGACGGATGTCAAAAGCTGCCAAAATAATATTAATTTGTTTTAAAAAGCGTTAAAATTGATGAGAAATCTGACAGAATTAAAATATTTGTAACCTTTTCCGGTTTTTGATCGTATAATATATTGCAACCGAAATGAGGTTTTTATATGAGACAATTAAAAATTACAAAACAGGTTACCAACAGGGAAACCGCATCATTAGACAAATATCTTCAGGAAATTGGTAAAGTGGAATTGATCACAGCCGACGAAGAGGTAGATTTGGCTCAGAGAATCCGCGCCGGCGACAGAGCTGCGCTGGAGAAACTGATCAAGGCTAACTTACGTTTCGTGGTTTCCGTTTCCAAACAGTATCAGAATCAGGGTCTTTCTCTTCCCGATCTGATCAACGAAGGAAATCTTGGTCTTATGAAAGCGGCGAAAAGATATGACGAGACCAGAGGTTTCAAATTCATTTCTTATGCTGTTTGGTGGATTCGTCAGTCAATTTTACAGGCTTTGGCCGAGCAGTCGAGAATTGTAAGATTACCATTGAATAAAATTGGTTCTATCAACAAGATCAACAAAGCTTACGCCCACCTGGAGCAGGAAAACGAAAGACCACCTTCTCCGGAAGAATTGGCGGAAGTTCTGGATATGAGCGAAGAAGACATCAAGGAATCTATGAAAAACAGTGGCCGTCACCTATCGATGGATGCGCCGCTTGTGGAAGGTGAAGATTCTAATCTATACGACGTTTTGCGTTCGGGAGAATCTCCAAGTCCTGATAAAGATCTGATGTTGGAATCTCTGCAAATCGAAATTGAAAGAGCACTTCAGACTTTGACACCGAGAGAAGCTGATTTGGTAAGATTATACTTTGGACTGAACGGAAAACATCCAATGACGCTGGAAGAGATTGGCGAAACTTTTGACCTTACGAGAGAAAGAGTCCGTCAGATCAAAGAAAAAGCGATCAAAAGACTGAAACACAACTCAAGAAGTAAGATTTTGAAATCTTACCTTGGTAAATAAAAATTCCTTTTTTGGAATGAAATTGAAGCAAGACTTTTTGGTCTTGCTTTTTTTGTATTTTTGAATATGATTGAAATTAAAAAATTCAAATTTGCATCTAACCTAGAATATGTTCATTTAATCTTAGATGAGCAAAAAATTCCGCATTTTATAGATGTTGAAAATCTAAATTTATTTTCGGAAGACATAAAAAAAGAAAATATATTACAAATCATCAATAGTCTAAACTTAGATGAAAGTGAGGTTGAAGTGGATGAGAATTTTCAGAAAGATTTTGAAGATTGGCATAGCAACAGCTTAAATCCGGGACATTTCACTGGAGGCCAGATACCATTTTTTCTATGGAATGTTAAGAATTATCCATTCCTGCTGTTTACAATATGTTTTGTTCCTATTATTTCTATCGTTATTATGTTGTTCATGCAAGAAGGTGATAATGTTGATTTTTACGGCAACCTTATATTTATTTTTTATTTGATTATTGCTATTTCAATGCTTGTCCAGTGGATAAAATATAAGAAACGAACAAAAATAGAACGTTAAATAATGAACATCTCAATCATCGGTGGCGGAATTGGCGGTTTGACTTTGGGAAATGTTCTGAAGCAAAATAACATCGATTTCAAAATCTATGAAAGTGCACAAGAAATAAAACCCGTTGGCGCAGGAATCGCAATGGCAGGAAATGCAATGCAGATCTTCGATAAACTCGGTCTGAAAGAGAAAATTGAAAATGCTGGCGTCAAAATGCACTCCTTAATTATCACTGATCAAAAACTGAGAACCATCTCAAAAACCGACGTCCTGAAACTTGAAAGCAAATACAAGGTTTGCAACATAGCCATTCACAGAGCGGAACTTCAGAAGGTGTTGAGTGAAAATATTTCAGATCATATCATTCTCAATAAACGCCTTTCTACAATTGAGAAAAAAGAAAATTACCATCTGACTTTTGAAGACCAGACGAAAATCGAGAGCGAAATAGTCTTCGGGGCGGACGGCGTGAAATCTTTGGTCAGAAATCAAATTCTTAAATCCGGAGAAATCAGAAATGCCAAACAAAAATGCTGGCGCGGAATCCTGACCACCGACATTCCGGAAAAATATAGCCACAATGCATATGAAATGTGGGGAGAAGGCCAACGCTTCGGCTTTGTCAAAATCAATGAAAACACTTTGTATTGGTATGCTTTGGTGAATGAAAAAGCTTATTCTGAAGATATTGATCTGCTGGAAAAGTTCGGTGACTTTCACCCTGATGTTCTGGACATGATTTCAAAAACAGCCAAATCCAACATTATATTTAATGACATTATTGATCTAAAACCAATGAAGAAATGGAGCGTGGACAATCTCTGTCTGATTGGCGATGCGGCGCACGCGACAACGCCAAATATGGGACAAGGCGGCTGTCAGGCTGTCGAAGATGCTTATATTATTGGGAAATTGCTAGAAACTGAAAAAGACTGGAATAACATATTTCAGCAGTTCGAAAAGATTCGAAGGTCAAAAGTAGATCGCATTGTAAACACAAGCTGGACACTTGGAAAAATCGCGCAGTGGGAACATTTCATCGGACTTCGGAATTTTATTTTCAGGCATATGCCGGAAAGCATCAATCAGAAACAAATGGAAAAAATTATCAGGCTAGAGATGTAAACCTAAATCAAGCAGTTTTAATCCTCCTTTTTCAAATTTTCAATTAGATTTTCAAGTTCCTTAATCTTATCTTTTAAATTTTTGATGTCGTTTTTGTTGTTGGAAACTTTAGTTTTAAGCATCACATTTCTGGCGCGGTCGCTGTGATCATCCTCATCATCGTCCTCATTGATCTCCTCTACATCTTCCTGGATTTCGTCGATATCTTCCTGAATTTCCTCTACATCTTCCTGGATTTCCTCAATATCTTCCTGAATTTCGTCGATATCCTCCTGGATTTCGTTGACATCTTCCTTCAAATCCTCGATATGCTCCGTACTTTTGTTGACCGACATTTGAATAAAAATAGCCAGATAAATCGCTTCCAGAGAAACTACAGTCGTGAGAACCAGCAACATATGCTCAAACTCCACAATTTTGAAAATCGGTAGGGCGAAACAGACTATAAAAAATACAGTGTGAAAAATTAGTGACGGGATAGAACCTACCCACCAGATAATTCCGTTGGCAATCTTCTCCAGGACAGACAATCTTTCTTCGTTTTCTTCAGTGATTTTCATTGATAAATTTTGATAAAAGTAAGGATTTAAATACCGACGGGCAAAATGGCATCAGTCAAGAACATCGGCCAAAGCACTGTCCAGCCTTTCATAGGCAAAGTTAAATCCTTCATTAATGATCTTGTCGGGGGAAATTCTGCTGCCTTCCAGCGCTAGAACGGACATTTTGCCCAAAGCTGTTTTGATGACAAATTTAGGGATATTCGGCAGCCAAATGGTTTTTCCGAGATGATCGGCAATTGTTTTGGTAAGTATCTTATTTGTTACAAAATCCGGTGCAGATGCATTGTAAGCACCATCAATTGTGACACATTCGACAGCTTTAACATAGATGTTCACCAGATCATCTATGTGAATCCAGGGGAAATATTGGTCTCCGGTTCCCAGCACTGCGCCTACATTCAGTTCGATCGGTTTTTTAAGCACCTCCAGAGCGCCACCTTTTTCGGAAAGAACTGTTGAAGTCCGCACGCAGACTACTCTACTGCCGAGATTCCTGAACTGCAAAGCCTTTTCTTCCCAATCTTTACAAACTTTGCCAAGAAAATCATCCGCTGCGGGATCTTTTTCTGTAAAAATAGTCTGTGAAGTGGTCTGCCCGTAGATGCCAGCAGCAGATGAAGAAATGACAGCTTCGGGATGGATGTTTTGCTTCTGCATTTGTTCGTAGATGAACTGTGCAGAATTGATGCGGCTGTTATATATTTCTTTTTTGTAAGATTCCGTCCACCGTTTGCTGATTGTTGCACCCGCAAGATGGATGAATATATAAGTATTGTCTAATGCGCCCTCTTCCAGAACACCTTTTTCGTAATTCCACAGATAGCTCTTGAAATCTGATTCCTGATCTTTGGAGCGCACCAGTATTTCTACTTTGTAACCTCTTTCGTGTAATTTTTTGGACAGTTTTTTACCTACAAGTCCTGTTGCGCCGCTGATAAGAATCTTTTTCATTAGTGATTTTGGTATCTCAGATCAAAAACGAGTCCAAGTCACGGGCGATTTCTGATAATATGGAATAGGTGAGAAATAACATTAAAATTAGAGAAGTTTGATTCTGTCTTCTGCTATTTCTATCAATTTATCTTTATATAGGCTTCCTATTGCTTTTTTAAAATTTTTCTTGCTCATCTGCACTTCATCCTTGATTTCCTCCGGTGAAGATTTGTCAGAAAGGTAAAGCAAGCCGAAGCTGTCATTCAGTTTGTCCAGTATTTTCTGTTTGAATTCGTCGACATTTTCAAAACCCTGGGGCTGCAAAGTCACATCTATTTTACCGTCTTCACGGATGGTTTTGATGTAGCCGGATTCTTCGGAAAGCGGATACAGTTTTTTGAAAACATCAGAGACATAGATGAGTCCGATGTATTGTTTATTGATGACCACATTCCATCCCAATTCAGATTCATTCATCATCAGGAGATCTACTTTGTCGCCTTGTTTCAGCGGCAGATTTTCATATTGCGGGTTGCGCTTGAATTTGGTAGTTCCGGTAGTAAGACCTGTGGCATCGTCGGTGTATACGTATACGATGTAGCGCTTGCCTTCCACCATTTTGGATTTTTGCTGTTTATACGGGACGAAGAGGTCTTTTATAATTCCCCAGTCCATAAACGCACCGCTTGGCAGACTTTCTACACAGTTCATCACTGCAAACTCTCCTACTTCTGCGTTGGCTTTTTCTGTAGTAGCTTTTAGAGAGCCGTCATCCTGATAGACGAAAACTTCTACGTCGCCGCCCACTTCCCAGCTGTCATCGGCAAATATTTTTTGGATAAAAGCTTTTTCGCCGTCTTCATCATTCAGGATATAGCCTGAAGATATTTTTTCTGCGATTTTGAGAGTTTGGGTTTTACCAGCTTGCATAGAATAGAATTTGACGCAAAAATAGCTAATCTTTTTTGAATGCAGCCTATTGCGGAATATCCAGTCGCTAAAAATCAACGTTAAAAAGCATAATACGATAATGCATTATTTTTAACAAGGTCATTTTCTGTGTGTAGCGATCTATTTTAAAATTCATGAGTAAACTGCAAAAAAATCAGCCTCAGATTAATAAAAATCTGAGGCTTTATAAATAGTGGAAGAATGAATGTCATCTTTTAAAGACTACCAGCTTGTACCATCTTTTACAGGTGGATCTGGGTCAACTTCTGGTCTTTGACTTGCTTTTACAGCGTCCGTTTTTACGGAGTCTTTAATTATTCTGTTGGAAACGGTAGTTGTCTGTGCAGCGTTACCGTTGAAGTCTGCAGTGTCGTCATCCTGTCTGCAAGAAGTAAAACTAAGCGATATTACCGCAATGGCAGCGATTGTAAATAATTTTTTCATAATAGAGTTATAGTGTGTTATTGTTAACGTTGTAATGTTTCTTATTTCTGCTACGAAAGTATACAGTTCATGCGGGCTATCAAAATTATACTGGTCATTATCGGGAAATTTTGACGTCCTAATTTGTAAATTAATACATACTTATATTTATGGTTATCAATAATTTAGCATTATATTTAACAGATGTATTCTCAGAATTTTTTTTTACTAAATATTTCATAATCATATTTGAGAATTACGTACTTTTGCGCAACAGATGAGAAAGATAAATAATACCGTGAGAAATTTTTTCTTGATCATATTGGCATTTTCTTTTAGTCTTGTCTGCGCCAAAGATAAGACGCCAAAATCATATGAAGATTACCGCAGGAAGTATGAAAACCTTGCCGAGGATGACACCCGCGCGTTCACCAATCTCAATCTTTACATCAAAAAAGCCAAACAGGAAAAAAAGTACGCAGAACTGTTTCAGGGTTATCGCGATGCTGTGTTTTTCTCAAAATCCCGGGACAAAAAACTTCAGTATGCCGACAGTTGCCTGGATGCAGCGTACAAATCTGCCAGCGACGACAGGATCTCTACGGCCTACGTCCTGAAAGGCAGCGTCTATTATGCTAAGCTTAAAAAGTACAAACCTGCACTGGACGAGTATCTGATGGCTTACAAATATGCCAAAAATACCAATGATCTCTACCTCAAGTACAAAATATCCTATCACCTTGGCGTCGTCAAAAACTATCTGGGCTACCACGAAGAGGCTCTGGAATTGTTTAAGGAATGTGTAGCGCATTTCGAAGAACAGGCTAATAACAAAAACCTGCACGAGTTCAAGATTTTCAACAATCAAAAAGGTTATCTGAACAGTATTCACCAAATGGTGGTTTGCTACAGGAATATGCAGGACTTCAAAAAAGCAGATTCACTGGTAGATATCGGCTTGCTGAAAACTTTCAACAACAAGGATTTCCTCCTGGAGAGAAGTTATTTTCTGAAATGTAAAGGTCTGTCAGAATTCAACAACAACAAGTATACGTCAGCCATTACCTATCTTGATCAGTCTTTGGGCTTGATTAAAGATGATTTTGCGTGGATGTCCGTTGATTATTTCTACATCGGGAAAAGCTATCTGAAACTGGATCAGGAAGATCTGGCTATCGCAAACTTTAAAAAAATAGACTCGATTTTCAACAAACACGACTTCATATTGCCGGAACTGCGGGAGAATTACGAATTCCTGATCAATCATTATAAAAACAAAAAAGAGCCGGAAAAACAACTGTACTACACCACACAGCTCCTGAAAGCGGACAGCATTATTTCCCGTGATTTCGCCTATCTGTCTATGAAAATCCACCGGGAATATGACACCAACACGTTGATTGAGGAAAAAGGAAGGCTGGAAACGGCTAATGCCTGGGGCGGATTTCTGATAGCCGGTCTGGCTATTACAGCGGGCGTTCTGGTTTTGATCCTCGTAAAAAGACACCGCAAAGAGAGAAGCACTCTGGAGAAATACGTCCTGCTGGAGGAAAAAGTCAGAAACGACAACTATGTGCGCTCGGCATTCAGTAACACTGCCAACCCTGATCTTTCTGATGACAAAAAAACACAGATTACCGAGACTATCAAGCAGGATCTGCTTAGGAAACTTCGCGTTTTTGAAGATAAAAATCACTTCACACAAAAAGGACTTACCATCCAGAAACTGGCTGTACAGTTTGAAACCAACTCCAGCTATCTGTCTCAGGTGATCAACGAGCAAAAAGGCATGAACTTCAACAAATATCTTGGCGACCTGCGAATCAGATATATTACGAGGCTTCTTTTTGACAAAAATATTTACCTGAATTACACGATAGAAACTCTCGCTAAAGAATGCGGCATCGCTTCACGGCAAAACTTCTCAGATCTTTTCTTTGAAATCAATGGCATCAGGCCTACGGATTTTATCAGAAACAGGAAAAAAGAGGTAGACAATATCAGTCTGGGATCTGTAAAACTTTAGGATTCTTAGTTTAGAAAATCTTCAATCTTCAGGGTTTGCTGCTCTCCATTCAGTAGATTTTTGACCGTCACCGTTTGATCCGCAATCTCCTGCTCTCCCAGAAATACCAGATTTTCGATCCCTTTTTTCTCTGCATAAGTAAACTGTTTTTTCAGTTTGGCAGCATCCGGATACAGTTCTGCTGAGATTTTGTTGGCTCTCAATTTTGAGATTAATTTCAGCGCTTCTACAGATTCCACTTCACCATAATTGGCAAAAAGATATTTGACTTTAACGTCAGAATCCTGTGGAAACACCGCTAATTCCTCCATTACAAGATAAATCCTGTCCAGACCAAAAGAAATACCTATTCCGGGAACATCTTTTACGCCAAACACTTCGGTGAGGTTGTCATAACGTCCGCCGCCGCCGATGGATCCCATTGCGACGTCTTTTGATTTCACTTCAAAAATGGCGCCCGTGTAGTAATCCAGACCTCTGGCCAGCGTAATATCAAAGACCAGATCCTTGGAATCAATTCCAAGTTCTAAAGCATTTTTGATTACAAACTCCAGTTCCTCCACGCCTTTTGAGCCCGTTTCGTTACCCTGGAATTTTTCTTTGAGGTTTGATAAATTTTCCAGCGCATCATTGGTCTGATTAAACAGAAAATCCAGTTTTGAGATTGCTTCTTCAGAGATGCCTTTTTCCAGCATTTCTTTGGTAACGCCTTCTTTTCCAATCTTGTCCAGCTTGTCGAGAGCGACTGTAAAATCTATCAGCTGATCTGCAATACCAGCATATTCTGCAATTCCGGAAAGTATTTTTCTGTTATTAATATGAATAGAAACGGCTAAACTGAGCTCATTAAATGATTTGAAATACAATTGCAGCAACTCCACTTCCTGCCACAGACTGGTGCTCCCAACGACATCGGCATCACACTGGTAAAACTCTCTGAATCTGCCTTTTTGAGGACGATCTGCTCTCCAAACCGGCTGGATCTGATAGCGTTTGTAAGGAAATGCCAGCTGTCCCTGATTCATCGCCACAAATCTTGCGAATGGAACGGTAAGGTCATAACGGAGGGCTTTTTCGGAGATCTGCGAAATCAGTTTCTGAGAATTTTTGCTTCCCCAGTCTTCATCATCTGTTTTCGAAGCGTAATCTCCGGAGTTTAAAATCTTAAAAATCAATCGATCACCTTCTTCGCCATATTTTCCCGTCAAAGTAGAAAGATTTTCAAAACTTGGCGTTTCCAGTGGCTGGAATCCGAACAGTTCAAAATTATTCTGTAAAATCTGGATGATATATTTTCTTCTGGAAACTTCTTTTGCTGTAAAATCTCTGGTTCCTTTTGCTAAGCTCGGCTTCATTTTATAATAGATAAATGATGATTGATAATTGATAATCGACTGCAAAAATAAGGATTATAGAATAAGGATCGGAAATTTTGAAAGGCTAAATTTTGAAGCATCCTCATTTGAAAACTAAATCGTATTTTAGAAGCTTAAACAAAATACTATGAAAGCCCTCAAAATTCTGGTTTCAGGAATCGCTTTATCTGCAATGTTGATTTCCTGTAATTCTGCCGATAAGACTCAGGCTGAGAACAAAGCGCTGATTGAGAATTATTTTAAACTGTTCAATAACCACAACTGGAAAGCACTTTCCGAGCTTTATGTTGAAAATGCGGAATTCAAAGATCCGTCTTTTGGCAACGGAACCGTGAAACAGTCCAAAGCTGAATTTGTTAAAAAATACACCGAACTGAACCAAGTCTTTCCTGATTTAAAGGACAAAGTGATTCAGGTATATCCTTCCGGGGACCAACATATCATTGTAGAATTTGTTTCCACGGGAACAGCGCCGGATCAGTCCAAATTCGAACTGCCGATTTCTACCATTTTCACCATCGATAATGGGAAAATCACCAAAGATTACACTTATTACGATAATTTCGAAGAAGCAAAATAATGAGCCTTTTTGACGGTCAATCAGAATTAATAGAAAATATACTGCCTTACGATGGCGTAACCTCTTACTACGGAAAAGTCTTTTCTGAAAAGGAATCGAATGATTTTTTCAACAGATTAATGCGCGAAATAGAATGGAAAAGCGATCAGGCCGTGATCTTCGGAAAAGTGATTGAAACGAAGAGAAAAGTAGCCTGGTACGGTGATGAGCCTTTCAGCTATACCTATTCCGGGCGTACCAAAACTGCTTTGCCTTGGAATGAGACTCTTCTGCGTATTAAAGAAAAAATAGAAGCAGTCAGCGGAGAAAGTTTCAACTCCTGCCTTCTCAATCTTTACCACGACGGATCCGAAGGAATGGCTTATCACAGCGACGGCGAAAAGGATCTTAAAGACAATGGCGCCATCAGCTCGGTCAGTTTTGGAGCCGAGAGGAAATTCAATTTCAAACACAAAACAACGAAGGAACTTGTTTCGCTAATTCTGGAAAACGGAAGCCTGCTGATGATGAAAGATACAACGCAAAAATTCTGGCTGCACAGGCTTCCCACCACTACCCGAGTGATAAAACCAAGAATCAGCCTCACTTTCCGGACGATCGAGAAATCTAGATAACCGGTTTGTATTTCCTGATAAATGCGAGACAGAGAATCAGTCCCAAAATGGACAGTCCTGCGCCTACAAGAGAAGGATAATTATACGTGAGTCCGTATTCCAAAGGCAATCCTCCGAAAAAAGCGCCTAGCGAATTGGCAATATTAAAAGCAGCCTGCATAATAGCCGCAGCCATCATTTCAGAATTTTTGGCAGTCCGCAGCATAATGATATTAATAGGTGTTCCAACGGCCATGGACAGAATCCCGCAGACAAAAGTGAGAATCAGGGAAACCATTTTATTTTCTGAGAAGAAAAAGACACAGATCAAAGCTAAAATCATTGCTATAAAGAGAATAGCTGCTGCCAGAGCAGGACGCATCTTATCAGACATTATCCCTCCCAGAAAGTTACCCACAAACATTCCTGACCCGGCTAGAACCATAATGTAGGCGATAGAATCTGTCTGGAATTTTGAAACATTCGTCATCAAAGGCGTGATGTAACTGAACCACGCAAAGAGACCTCCAAACCCAATCGCTGAAATCGAAATAATATGCCAGGCTTTGATAGTCTTAAAAAACTCCAACTCGTCTCTCAGACCTACAGTCCTCAAGCTGTTCATATACGGCAGCAGAAATTTTAAGGCAACAATGGTAATCAGTCCTATCAAAGAAACTACGCCAAAAGCATACCGCCACGAGAGCTGATGGCCCAGCCAGGTGACAAAGGGTACCATCGCGAGGTTTGCCAGCGTCAAACCGGCGAACATCATTGCAATACTCTGCGCCTGTTTTCCCGGTTTTGCCAATCTGGAAGAGACCACAATCCCGACCCCGAAAAATGCGCCGTGAGGCAATCCGGACAAAAACCGGAGAACCATCATTGTGTAATAATTATTGGATAAGGCAGACAATCCGTTGAAAATTGTGAAAGCAATCATCAGAAAAATCAAGATTCTTTTCGGCGGAAATTTTGCAGCGTATGCCACCAGAACAGGCGCACCTACGACAACACCTGCAGCATAAGAAGAAATGAAATGCCCGGCCTGAGGAATTGATACGCCCAAAGATTTTGCGACGTCTGGCAGCAGTGCCATTATTACAAACTCTGTAGTCCCAATTGCCAGTCCGCCCAGTGTAAGCGGAAGTATTCTCTTATCCATTTTGCAAAAGTCCTCAATTTATCGCTCAAATTCAACTTTTAAGCGTTTAAAAAACCGAATGGTAAGATTAAATTAAACTATTGTTTAAATTTGGTTCATACTAATATGTATTATTCACTGTTATTGTTGGTTAAATTTGATCTGCATTGTGTTTTTTCTGCTATTTTTGCATAGCTAAAAATTATGCTGAACAAAGTGCTTACATTTCCGATCGTGGTTTTGATCAGGTTTTATCAGCTTGCAATCTCGCCTTTGATGGGCAAGAACTGCAGGTACGATCCTACCTGTTCGCATTACACTTTGGAAGCGCTAAAGGTGCACGGATTGCTGAAAGGCAGTTGGCTGGCAGCGAAGAGAATTGCAAGCTGTCACCCGTGGGGCGGCCAGGGTTATGATCCGGTGCCTCCCAAACAAACAAAAAATTAACTATCAATGAATCATATTTTTCTAAGATTTTATCTCATTATTTTTGCCGGAATTTTCCAGATGGTTTCTTCCCAAAGCACGGCCAACGGTCTCTCAGACGGAACCTTGAGAATCAACAATAAGGAAACGCTGCCGGTAAAAATCTTTGCCACACAAAATACAACACTGTTCTACGACGAGGCTTCTCAAAATATTCCCAACGAACTGGTAATCCTAAACGAAGAAAACATTTCTGCAGAATCTGCAGAGCAGCTGGCCTCTATCCAAAATATATTGCTGAAGTACAAAGGCTTCAATTTTCAGTTTCTGGACAAGAATTTCAAACCGGTAGATGCAAATCTGGAGCAGAAAAATATTGAGAATTTCAAATATCTTCTGAAGTCAAAAACAGTTCTGAAACCTACAGATACTGCAGAACTAGAGACGAGTTTCAAAATCTGGGATCCTGTAAAAGGCCTGAAATTGGGTCCTGTAATGCTGCATTTTTACAGTCTGATGTTTATCCTGGCGTTTGGGCTTGGCTATTTTATAATGGCAAAAATCTTCAAAATAGATGGTGTAGACGAGAAATACCTGGAGCCCTTTTTCACCTGGACATTAATAGGAACCATTCTGGGAGCCAGATTGGGGCACGTCATATTTTATCAGCCTGAGCTTTTCAAGGAAGATTTTCTGAGCGTCTTTTTACCAATCAGCACCAAAGGCGGACTGCATTTCACCGGATTTTCCGGCTTGGCAAGTCACGGTGCAGCGATTGCCGTAATTGCTACAACCTTATATTACAGCTACAAAATCATCAAGAAAAATCCGTTGTGGGTCTATGACAGAATCGGAATTGTGGTGGCTTCCGGTGGCGCTTTTGTAAGGCTTGGTAATTTTTTCAACTCAGAAATCATTGGCAAACAAGTAGATCCCTCTTCGCCTTTTGCGATTTTGTTTCCTCAGCAAAGTTCAGAATACGGCGTTACCATTCCAAGATATCCTACACAATTGTTTGAAGCCTTTGGATACGTCTGCCTTTTCTTTCTGCTTTGGTTCTTATATAGAAAAACAGACAAAAAATACCAGCAAGGTTGGCTGTTTGGATTATTCTTCATCTTACTTTGGGCAATCCGTTTCTTTGTAGAGTTCCTGAAAGAGCCACAGGGCGATGAATTTATTTCGTTTGCAGGCCTCAATACAGGACAGATTCTGAGTATTCCATTTATGATTGCCGGTGCGGTGATTATGATTATCTCCACGAAATATAAACTTCCGAAACAGGAAACAGTATAAATTTAAAACTCCCGTCAGTGGGAGTTTTTTTGTTTAATCTAATAGAAAAATGACATCAACTGTCTGACGTCTGAAGGAATTGACCTGTTGAAAGCGCAGCAAAGTGGTAAACTGAATCTGGACGATCCTATTGAAAAATATCTCCCGTTCAAAGTTTTCAATCTTCAATACAAATATGTCTGATAAAGCGAGAAACAAAGCATTTTTCGATATTTGGAATGCGATGGAAAAATATCAGAACAGATTTCAAAAATAATCACAGGCTTTTTATTTCATTAATGAAATCTTCCACAACCTCATCAGAAGTTGCCCACGATGTGATCAGACGAATTACAGAATTGGTTTCACTGATCTTTTTCCATACATAGAAATCAAACTTTTCAGACAGTTTTTCGATTTGAGCATGATTGAGGATGGGGAAAATCTGATTGGTAAAAGTCTCGGATAAAAACTGAGAGCCTTTCTGATGCAAAGCCGCTTTGATCTTCATCGCCTGAGCGTTGGAATGCTTTGCAAGATCAAAATAAAGATCCTCTTTCATCAACTCCAGAAACTGAATTCCCAGTAATCTTCCTTTTGCCAGCATCGCGCCTTTCTGCTTGATATGAAACCCAAAATCTACCTTTAATTGGTCGTTTGTGATCACAATTGCCTCGCCGAGAAGTGCCCCGTTTTTGGTTCCTCCGAGGTAAAAAACATCGGTGAAATTGGCAATATCCTCCAAAGTGAGATCGTTGATTTCAGATGTTAAGGCTTGTCCCAATCTGGCGCCGTCTAAGAATAAGTAAAGATCATTTGCCTGGCAAAATTCATACAGTTCCTTCAGCTCTTGCCTTTTGTAAATAGTTCCAATTTCCGTAGAATTGGAGATGTAAACCAACTTCTGTTTCAGCTGGTGCGGCTTGTTGGTGTGCGAATCCAAAACCGACTGGATGTATTCCATTTTTAGTTTACCGTCTTCGGTAGAAACGCCGTGGATTTTGTGCCCGGTGGCTTCTATCGCGCCCGTTTCATTGGTAAAGATATGTCCTGTTTCTGCAGAAATGACGCTCTCGTGCGGACGCAGAATTGAGGAAATGATGAGCAGATTGGCCTGCGTCCCACCGCTTACAAAATGAATATCTGCTTCTGGAATATTAGCTTTCTTCCGGATTAATTCTCTAGCTTCATTAGAATAATCATCGTAACCGTAACCATTTTGCTGATTGAGATTTGTTCTGACCAATGCTTCTAAAATATTAGGATGACAACCTTCTGAATAATCATTTTTAAAGGAATACTTCATGTTCTTTCTACTTTTTTTGAAGCTTCAAAGGTATTGAATTTGGTGAATCTGATGCGCATTAAAATAATGTTAATTGTTAGGGTTAAATTTTATATCATCTAACTTATTAGTAAATTTGGTTTATGAATTCGCTAACTGAAGAAAATTATCTGAAAGCGCTTTTTCACCTCGTCAATGAGAATGATGAAGTGTCTGTGAACGATCTCAGTCGTCAGCTTAATATCAAAATGCCGTCGGTGAACAGTATGGTGAAGAAATTTGCTGACAAAAACTGGGTTGAATATGAATCCTACAAACCAATCAGACTCACGGAAGCCGGAAAAAAAGAAGCGTCATTAATTGTGCGTAAACACAGGCTGACTGAAATGTTTTTGGTGGAAAAGATGGGATTTGGCTGGGAAAATGTCCACGAGATTGCAGAACAGCTGGAGCACATCCATTCTGATCTTTTCTTTGATAAAATGGACGAAATTCTGAACTATCCAAAAGTAGATCCGCACGGAGAACCCATCCCCGACAAAGACGGAAATGTACTGCAGCCGGATCATAAAAAGCTGAGCAAATGCAAAGAAAATGATACTGTAGAACTCGCATCAGTTGCAACATCATCAGAAGAATTCCTGCATTTCCTCAATAAAAGGGATCTCAGTCTGGGAACCAAACTGAAAATTTTGCAGATCGAAGGTTTTGATCAATCTATGCTGGTAGCGTATAACGGACGCGAAGAAAATTTCAGCAAGACGGTTTGTGAGAGGCTTCTAGTGAAATAAAAATCAGCTATTGATAAAAAGAAGAGACTCAGTTGAGTCTCTTTTAATATTTAGTTGAACATATCTTTTACTTTCTCAAAGAATGTTTTTTCTTTTCCTGTGGGTTCGGCATTCATATCGCCGTTTTCCAATTGTTTCTGGAAGAAGTCTTTTTGTTCTTTCGTCAGTTTTTGTGGTGTCCATACATTGATATGAACAAACATATCGCCTTTTCCGCCGTATCCTTCGATGTTTGGCAGACCTTTGCCTGCCAGTCTGAGGATCTTTCCGGATTGCGTACCTTCATCCACTTTGATTTTCACTTTGCCGCCAACCACATTGATTTCTTTGGTTGTCCCCAAAGCAGCTTCTGCAAAAGAAACATATAGTTCCTGATGAAGATTGTCACCTTCACGTTTGATAGTTTTATCCACTTCCTCTTCTACCACCACCAAAAGATCGCCAGGTGTTCCGCCCAAAGGTGCATCATTACCCTTGCCTCTCACATTCAGCTGGATGCCGTCTCTGGCGCCCGCAGGAATATTGATGGTAATCTCTTCATCTTCCTTGATCAGACCTTGCGCATTGGCTCCGGCCGGAATTTTGTCTGCTACTTTCCCTACACCCTGGCAAGTACCACAAGTGGTCTGTGACTGCATCTGCCCAAATACCGTGTTCATCATTCTTACCTGAACGCCGCTTCCGCCACAGGTAGGACACGTTTTGGAAGTCACGCCTTTCGCCAGTTTCATCTTTTTGACCTTGATGGTTTTCTGAGTGCCACCGATCATTTCTTCCAGGTTCAGTTTGATACGTACACGAAGATTAGAGCCACGCGCCTGCTGCTGTCTCTGGCCACCGCCGCCGCCGCCAAATCCACCACCGAAGATATCACCAAACTGACTGAAGATGTCTTCCATATTCATACCGCCACCAAAGCCGCCGCCGAAACCGCCGCCTCCAGCTGCACCGCCAACGCCTGCGTGACCGTACTGGTCGTATCTCGCTTTCTTGTTGTCGTCGCTGAGCACTTCGTACGCTTCTGCTGCTTCTTTGAACTTCTCTTCAGCCTCTTTATCGCCCGGATTTTTGTCCGGGTGATATTTGATCGCCATTTTCCGGTAGGCTTTTTTTATCTCGTCAGCACTTGCTGATTTGGTGATTTCTAATATTTCGTAATAATCGCGCTTCGCCATATTTATTGTATGATTGATATTTGATGGATGATAATTGATGTAAGATTAACCGTTATGATTTAATCATTTATCAAAGATCATTTATCATTTATAATTTTAGTTTCCTGTCACTACTTTTGCGAAACGGATCACTTTCTCATGAAGCTGATATCCCGTTTCAACCACGTCTATAATCTTCCCTTTTAAATCTTCTGAAGGCGAAGGAATAGAGGTAATGGCCTCGTGCAAATCTACATTGAAGGCGTCGCCCTGCTCTACGTGAATGGCTTTGAGGCCTTTATCTGTCAGTTTGCCTTTCAGTTTTTGGTAGATGAGCTCGATACCTTTCAGTTCTGACTCGTTGCCGCTTTTGGAGATTTCTTTGATGGCTCTTTCGAAGTCGTCTACTACGCCCAGCATAGAGGTCATCAGATCCTGCGATGCGTAGAGATAAAAATCATTCTTCTCCTTCTGCGTTCTTTTTTTATAGTTTTCGAATTCTGCATAGAGACGGATGTATCTGTCTTTTTCTTCTGCCAAAAGTTCTTCTGGTGTTGGTTTTTGTGACAGATTTTCCTGGTTTTCCGTTTCTGGGTTTTCTACGGTCTGGTTGTCTTGATTCAGGTTTTCTTCGTGTATATCTTTGTTTTCTTCCATAATGGTAATTTTACAGGGTATCTTTTTCAATTCCTTTGCCAATCGTGGTTTTTTGACAATTAGGCAGAACTTGACCGGAAATGGGGATCAGATTATAAATGATAAACGATGATTGATAAATGATGATTCTGAATAGTGTTTTGGGGACGTCGTTTCTGCGCAGCTGCGTGAGCGATGGTAATGGATATCCTTTTTGTTTCTACAACATTCCTTTTGAATGGCGACAAGTGAATACAAAAAGATAGTAATGGACAGCGCGGCTTTTTTGTTTTTTGCGGTGGATTGGCTTTGGCAAAAACAAAAAGGACACGCCCCAATATTATTTGATCTGCGTGCTGACTTTGTTGCGGAATTCTATATCATCCAGGGTCCAGCCGAGGATTCTGTCGTCTGTGCCGAAGATGTCGTTGTAATTGGGATCGACGGAAAAATTGGGGAATACACCTCGTTTTTTATTTTCAAATTCTATGTTGGGACGGATGAGAAAAAGGCCGATAGGCAGCGCCAGATGGGAGTTGGGCAGGATGACTGTGTTGTTGACGCCCGAGACCGTCCCGTCGTTGGCGCCACCCGTTTCTTCGCCCACAATGGTGGCGACACCTTCGTACTTCAGTTTTGCGGCTAGAATGGCTGAGGCAGAGAAACTGGAGCCGTTTACCAGGACGTAGATCTTACCTTTGAACGCATTCTGCTTGGGCTTGGTAGGCCTGGATGCAAACTCGCGGAAGTAGTATTTATTTTTCTTTTTTGAGGACAGCAAATAATTGCCAGCCAGGAAAAAAGGATAGGCCGGAGCGGTGAGAATCCCAGTAAAGACGGACTGTCCGCGAAAATAATTCTGATGAAGGCCGGAGGTTTTCGACGTCATCTCGGGCACTTTTATGAGTGTAAATTTTTGGTCTGTGAGATAGGAATATAGCGCGTTGATCTCGGACAAAGAGCCGCCGAGATTGTCTCTGACATCCAGAATGAGATATGTAGAATTGGCATTTTTGATTTTCCTAAAGGTGTTGGCGTAGAATTTTTTGGCGAAAGTGGCAGAGAATGATTTGATTTTGAGATGGGCGACGCTGCTGTCTGACTTCAGAAATGTGAGCGTTCTGTTGTATGATTTGGAGATTTTATCGTAATCGCGCAGTTTCTGATCGGCAGTCACTTTTGGCAGATCGATGTCTTCCAGAAGATCTGTTTTTACTTTCTTTTCTCTTTTAATTTTGACATCCTTGATCACATTGTCGCAGACGGTTTTGAGCTTTACACTGTCCAGATAGCCATTTTCCAAAGTATAGTAATTGAAAAAAGCGAGATTGATGAAATACTTCTGAAAGGTTTTGTTTTCGCCATCCGAGCTGTATAATTTCTTATACTTCCGGACCAGGTCTGACACATTTTCTTCATTGATTTTCAGGATTTCTGTGCCGGATTTGATGTTTCCGAGATTTTCTTTGTTTTCCTTAACGAAAATCCTATCATCTATAATCTTGTAATCCATCAGTGCAAAAAGCGGTTTTTTCTTTTTGAACTCTTTCTCCTCGGATTTAGAATATCTTTTCGGCACAGACCTCAGCCGCAAATGCCCTTCATTGATGCTTGCGATCACGGGCGCCAGTCGGAAGAAAAACTGATTGGGCGTTAGCGGCTCGGAAATAGCGGTTTTGAGGCTGTCAAATTTATAATCCAGTTCTTGTTTTGAAATGTACCAATACAGGTTGGGATGGAATCTCTGCAGTTTGCGGTTGGTAAAATCAATGTCTTTTCTAAGCTGAGAAGGCGGAATCTTCTTATCCAGAAAGGCATTATTGCGCCTTACCGACTGGCAGGAAAATAAAATCAACAATATAAATAGGGTAAAGCCGTTTTTCATAAATAATCCACTAAAAATAAGATTATTAATCTAAGCTAATAATAGCTGGTGGAAATTTAACATTTAATAACAAAAAGTGGTTTTAGATTTGTAAACAAGTGCTTGTTAAAATCAACATTACTATTATGAAAAATATAATTCTTGCAGCATCTGCATTCCTGATTTCTCAGTTTTCGCTCGCACAAAGCAAAGACATTACTGCTTTTACAACGCTGAAAGTGTTTGACAAGATACCGGTACAGCTTGTAGCTTCTGATTCCTATAAGGCAGAAGTGAGCGGAACGATGGCCGAAGAGGTCGAATTTGTAAATTCCGGAAACGAATTGAGAATCCGGATGAAACCGACAAAACTACTTCAGGGTGACGATATCAAAATCCTGCTTTATTATCAAAACATTACGGATATCCAGGCGAGCCAGGGTGCGAAAGTGACTTCCTCAGACATCGTAAAATCTACCAGACTGGGACTGACTTCCAATGAAGGATCGCAGATAGAACTTGCCGTCAATGCCAATGTGATAGACGGAAAGGTAAATACTGGCGGCGTTTTAAAATTGTCAGGAACGGCAGATTCCCAGTCAGTAGTTGTCAACACGGGTGCAAAATATAACGGACAGAGTCTTCAAACCGACGTTACAAGCATTACTACCAATGCCGGCGGACAAGCTTCTGTAAACGCCAACGAATCGGTGGATGCTACAACAAGAGCAGGCGGAATAATCGATATCTACGGAAAACCGAAATCTAAAAAAGATAAAAAAATTGCCGGCGGCAAGATTAATTACCATTAAGGCGATGTTGGAAGTTAGATCTTAGATTTAGACACCAGGATTACTTAAGATAAAAAAATCCCACCAAAATATTTGGTGGGATTTTTTAATTGATCTTTGATGATGACTGTCTGATACAGAGCATCGGCGTAAGAACGAGTTTCTTTTCTATCGTGATCCCGGAGAAATTATCCTTGATGCTCTCCAGGAAAACATTACCTGAAATTTTACCCATCAAAACCGGCGTCTGATCTACGGAACTTATGGAAAGCTCCATAAATTGGGTGAAAGGCTCATTACTGAATCCTATCACACCAATATCCTCGGGCATCTTGAGTTTCAGATTTTTGATCTCCTTGCACACGCCCAGCGCAGTAAAATCTGATGCTGAAAAGATCGCATCTGGTTTTATTTTACGTTTCCACACACTTTTCATAGCGTGGATTCCTTCCTCGATAGAGCTTCCCGTATTGATGATATTATCCTCCACGACAGGCAGTTTATAATCCTGCAATGCGCTCCTGTAGCCTTCAAGACGGTTTTGGTAGATCTCCAGATTCTGATCTCCGGAGAAATGGTAGATATTCTTATAACCCTGATTAATCAGATGTTCTGTAGCCAGATATGCCCCTTTATGATCATCAATAGTAATCGTACTTATGCCCGGAATATCCTTTTTCCTGTCGAAGAAAATGACCGGCGTATTGGTGGTGCTGATCACTTTTTTGATATATTCCGTATCCGTTGTATTTTTCGAAATCGAGATGAAAATGCAGTCTACCTGGGTATGAAGCAATGTATTGAGCTGTTTTTTTTCTATCGCAGCATCGTCGTGGCTCTGGCAGATGATGACGCGGTAGCCGTGCGGCGAAAGCTCCTCCTCTATCCCGCGGATGACCGATGAAAAAAAGTTGGTATTGATGTACGGCACAATCACGCCCACCGTTTTGGTTTCCCCACTTTTCAGGGCTTTGGCAAGATTATTTTGTTTATAATCCATTTCTTTTGCCGCATTTACAACCAGTTCTTTGGTTGCCTGGCTTATTCTGGGATGGTTGTTCAGCGCTCTGGAAACAGTCGCTACACTCACATTCAGTTTTCGGGAAATGTCATATATCGTAGTGTTCTTTTTTGTCATGTAATCTTGTGTGAATGGTCGGTAGTATTGATGTAAATATATAAATAAATCCCTATTGATACTGATATTTTAATCCAAATTTAAAAAAAGGCAGGTATTATTTTCCCATTAGTTTCTAATTTTCAAAATAATCTTAATACAATTGCACATCAGGCCATTATAAGTATCATTTTTTGTATAATCAATAAGAAAAAAAAGCCAATCCATAAAATGAAATTGGCTCTTTTAATTGAGATATTATTTCTTGATCAGTTTCCCAGTGATCTCACCGGAAGCTGATTTTAAACTGTAAAAATAAATGCCCGTTTTTAAATCTGAAGTCTGTACCGTCATCTGGTTGATTCCTGATTTTTGGTTGGCTTTAGTTATATTCTTCACGGTTCTTCCCGTTGCATCATAAATGGTAACGTTCACATCTGATCCTGCTTTCAGATCATAAGCAATTGTAACCTGATCTGCAAAAGGATTCGGATAAACACTCAGTTTGGAATTATTGGCATTACCAGCTGCCAACGTTCCAAAATCAAAACTTACAGAAGACAACGGCATCCAGTCAAACACAAAGGAAGGATCTGTCTCTTTTTTGAAAACATTCTCTACTGTATAAACCAAAGATTGTGTCTGTGTAAGGACTGTACCTCCATTTCCTCTTTGAACCAGTCTCTCAGGTGTAGCACCATCTCCTGTATTTCCGTATTCTACGAATGTTACCGGAAGCGGTCCGTTGATTGGCGTTGTCCAACCGATTGGATTCAGCATCGCTGGTGTTGCCGTTCTGATGAAAGCTGCTTTTGGCGCATTCTGCCAAGCTCTTCCGAAATGGAAATTGCTGATTGCCGTTCCGTTGAAATCCAAAGTTCCAGCAGTAGGAACTGTCAAATTACAATCCAGAAACACAAATCCAAATTTGGTGCTGGCCTCTGTAGAAGGCGCTGTCACTACACTATTGTTACGGTTGATATAAGTTGTACACTGATCAAAAACCACAGTTTGGCGACCAAAAATGAAATCTACATTTCCTTCCAAGTAAGAATTTTTGAAGTACGCTCTTCCGATGCTGTTTCCAAGATAAGTGTCCTGATAACCTAAAATCCTGCAGTCGTAAAATGCCTGACGGTCGCCCTGCGTCTTAAGCGCAACAGCCTGCGTGCTTGCATTATTGGCAGTGTTTACGTTTGAATTGACAAAAGTATTGGCAATGGTAATTTTGGAAGCTGTAAAATCATTTCCAAAAACGGCCATTGTCTGCGAAAGCGATGTTCCATAGGCCTGATTGGTCTCAGGATTGATTGTCCCGGCAGAAACATTATTAGTAATAATTGTAGTAGCAGCATCATCACCGATGAGGTAAACGTTAGATTTTGTAGCAGCCAACGTTGGTCTTTCTGTATAAGTACCCGGCTTGATATGAAGAATCCATCTTCCTGTGTAATTATCAGGTACGGCGTCGAAAGCCTCTTGAACAGAAGAATAATCTCCTGATGCTCTGCCGTTTTTGCTGATTGTTTTGATGACATCCGGATCTGTAGCTTTTGTAGTTACTGTAGTTGTAGAGCCATAAGAAGTTCCTGCAGCATTGGTTGCAAAGGTTCTTGCGTAATATAGTGTTGCAGCATCCACGCCGTAAACATAAGATGAGAAAGTTCCCAAACCACTTCCGGTAGATACTTTATTATCATCTTCCAACGTTGGTGTACTGTTAGTTTTAGACCAAACAATCCCACGCTCGATCACTTGAGAACCGCCCCAATCCGACACATTTCCGGAGATGACGAAAGATTTATTTGTAATCTGTGACTGTCCGGTAGTAGTGACGGTAGGTGCTACAATAGCTGCCAGAGTTGTAAAGTTGACCTGTGATCCGTATGAAGTTCCGGCCGAATTGGTGGCATATGCACGCGCATAATAAGTTGATCCCGGTGTCAATCCAGATAGTGAACTTACGAATGAACCAGTGGTTGCATTTTCATTAGTCTTAGAATCGTCAATTGTAGGATTTTGATTCGTACTCCAAACCACTCCACTTGCGGTAATTGCGCCACCGCCGTTGCTGGAAATAGTTCCTCCTGATTGTGCGCTTGTTGTAGAAACGGACGAAACTGCTGTTGTAGAAACTGTTGCAGGATTAGCAACGGCACCTTCCATAGTACCTGAAATTTTTACATTTCTGAGTCCAAATTGCTTGTTAGTTGCCGCAGCGGCCAAATATGGATAAAATCTGAGATAAAGTTTCTGGCTTCCGGTAAGTACAACAGGAGTCGGAAGCGTAAAACTTAGCGCGGCCGATCCGTTGTTGGGAAGCTTCAGCGCTGACTGCACAGAAACTGGATTTGAAAAATCGGCATTCAAACTGTAGAAGGCCTGATAATACATATTTCCGGTTCCTGATGCGCCGACAAGAGCATCAATTTTATTCACTGTCAAAGTACCGCCATTGGTCGGGTTGACATCAAACTGAACGTAGACATCCGGATTATAAACTGTTGTACTGTTGGTCGCAGTCCAGCTGTTGGCAGTGCCTACTAATTGCCAGAAAACAACATTGCTGTCTGTAACGGCATCGCCTGTAAAATCGATTTTTGTATTGACATTGTAAGCCACGGTTGCCGCAGGAAAAGTAATGCCCGACTGCAGGTTGCCCTCCAAAGATTTGTCTGTAATATTGGTAATCAACGGCCAGGATACAGAGGCCTGAGTTGCTTCAAAAGCTTTTGATGCTTTTAGATTGCTGCCGGTAAAATATTTAACGGCTTCTTTTGGTTTTCCGTTTGCAGATTCAGTTTTCACATCATCGTGGGAAGAGTTTGCAGAATAAGAAACATTAGTCCCGATTCCGAAAATGGTAGCAGCGCTCAAAAGTGCTGCCGGCAAGATTAGAGTTTTTTTCATTATTAATTGAATTAATAGTTTTTGAAATGGGTTAATCTTAAAATTTTATTTGACAATGACTTTTTGGACATAAGAATTACCGTTGCTTTTCACTTCGAATAATTTTACGCCTTTGCTGAGTTTATTGATAGAAATCCCGTCGATCACGTTGTCACCTTTCTTTAGAATGCCGTTGTAAACGGTACCTTCAGATTTTCCTGAAAAATCTAATACAGAGATCTGAACCGGCTGATTATTATCCTTAGAAAAAAACTTCAAAGAAATCTGACCGGAAGCTGGATTTGGGTAAAGCGAGGCAGCACTATTTTTGGAAGTCACTTCGCCCGTTGCTAAAAAAAGACAGTCTGTCGGCTGCAATAGCACTGCTCCGGCGCCTGCCACCACAGTCTGCTTTACATCCTGAGAAGCAATTTTATTCACAGCGTAAGGCGGGACAAATGCAGTTCCGAATCCTGCCATCGTTCCTGTGGCACCGGCAAAAGTATTATCTACCAATTGCGCAGCAGTGAGTTTGCCTGCCTCCAGTCTAACCGGATTTTTTACGTTTTCGAAATAATTGCCTTCTATCAGAAGATCCGCTTTATAACCTGCGTAAATGCAATAGTTGCTGACGGAACTGTTGAAATAATTGTTTAACAGATGAACTTTGCCAAAACGTACTCTCGGCATTCTTTCTTTCACGCCCGGTCCCCACCAGCAGTACTGCATCGTGATTCTCAGTTTTCCTTCATCCTGTGTTGCATCATCGCCGGATCCGAAAAGATTGGAGAAACGGTGATCATTACTTCCGCCAGATCCGCCAGGAATCGGTGCTTTCAAATACTGGAACTTAGTCCAGGTAACTGTGATAAGATCGGATGCATTTTTGATATCAAGATTACCGTCCAGGGCATCCTGAAAAGTACAATGGTCTACCCAAACGCTGGTGCAGTTGTCAATCGTAAGATTATCATTGCCATCTACATCATAAGCGCCCGGACCTTCAAACGTGATATTTTTGATAAGAATATTAGAACTGTTTTTAGCATAAAGAATTCCGGATCCGCCAGAGGTGAGGTCTCCTGAAATTAATTTAGCGCCCGCCAATCCCAAGATTGATTTTCCGGTTTGATTTTGAAGCGACAATCTTCCAGCCGTAGGAAATGTGATTTGTCCAGAGATATGAATCACCTTTACAGTAGTGGCATTGATTGCAGTTTTAAGTTCTGCGTAAGTTGAAACAACGGTTGGCGCAGCAGTTCCGCCGCCGGTGACTCCATTTTGCGAAGCCCAGCCGGTAGCAGGACATTGCGCACTCATATTCATCGGAAATGCGGACATTACGACCAATATGGACAGAAGGAATATTTTTTTCATTAGAATAAAATCAATTAGAAATTAAGTTGGAAGATAAAGGTTGAAAATATTAAAGACAACAGTCAGAATTATTTAAACTAATGACATTTAGATAGTTATGAACAATTATTTTTAAAATAAGGAAAAAAAAAAGTTTGATGAAAGCTGGTTTCATCAAACTTTATATTAATGAAAAATTTAATTCAGATTAATTATAAATCTTTCCGGTCATCAGTTTTTATTTGATTATAACTTTCACTGACTTTTCGCCAGCCTCAGATTTAAGATTTACGATATACAGACCCTTGTTGTTGATTTCGAAATTGGTGTCTGCAGATACTTTCACAGTTTTTACTAGAGATCCGTTGGCGTTGAAAACGTTCACCTGCGTGCTTTTGGAATCAAGATCTGCAAGATAGATTTTGTTACCGCTGGAGAATACGCTGGCTTTCATAGTTTTCTGAACATCGTTTACACCCAGAACAGTTGTACCAACGTTGGTAGCGGTCATTTTGTAAAGGTTTAGAGACGTGTCACCGTAGATGTACAGGTTGGTTGCAGGTCCTGTGTACTCAAACGTATAGATAATTCCGTCTGCAGAATTTGAATAAGTTTTGGAACCAAGTACCGCAGATCCGTTACCGATATAAAGTGTACGGTCGTTACCACCACCGTTTTTGTACCAGATGTTGATCAGTGAGTTTCCGTTAACTTTCAATACAATGTAACGCTGCGTTGGTGTAGTATTGACGCCTGTTGAAGTGTAACCACCACCATTCAACTTGAAACGTTTTGTTGCAGAATAACCATCAGGGAAAGTAGCATTGTTAGCTTCTATCTGTGCGAAGTTTACAACAGTAGCAGGACCGGGAACAAGTCCGAGGTTATTTTTCACAACCGGAGCCGTCTCGCCAGCGTTTATAGGCCATGCAGCACTGGAGAAGTCCCAGGTAGTTTGGGCTTTAAGATCGCTAACAGAAGCAACAACAGCAAATGCTAAAAAAAGTAATGTTTTTTTCATGATAAAATAAATTTATTAATTGTTTTAATTTTAATGCAATCGATTACACAAATAGCTGTAATAATTCGACGGTTCTAATATAAAATTATTATTTAAAATCAAGATATTTTTTTTTAACTTAACATTAATTTTTTTTAATACTGTCAAAATTTCCTTTATCCATAAGGTTTTTGACTGATAATTATTTTAATTAAAATTTATTTCACGACTTAAAATTGATCATTTAGAAGTCATAAAAGCGTGCAATCGGTTGTCCTTATTTAACTAAAAATCTAAGCTAAATGACCAAATAACATATTTTTCAAAAAAAACCATATATATTTTAACATCTCATAAGACAAGCAATACAATCATTGTCTCCTGATGAATCATCCACCTTTATTTTGGGCAGAGCCATAATAATTACAGCTTTCCGCATCAAAAAACCCTGCAAAATAAATTTTACAGGGTTTCGAAAAAAAATTATGAAAATATTTACTACTCCGTCTTAAATTACTTTACCAGGACTTTTACTGATTTCTCACCAGCCTCAGACTTGAGATTGACAATAAAAATACCTTTGCTATTGATCTCAAAATTGGTATCTGTAGAGGATTTTAAAGATTTTACCAAAGATCCGTTCGCAGAATACACATTGATAGCCGTATTCTTGGACTGCAGATTGGAAACATAGATTTTGCTACCGCTGGAGAAAGCATTTGCCTTCACGCCGGATTTTGCATCATAGACCGCCAAAGTGGGAGAAGATGTCTGCAATCTCTGTATGCTGTTGTCACCGCCGGCCGTTGCAATAATCAGCGTACCTGCCGCACCCTTGTAAGCGTAGGTAAAGATCTGCGCATCTGCCGCTGTAAAATCACCTTTGAACAGGATTGCAGAAACGGCTTTGTCTGCTACAACGATAGATCTGCCGTTCCCACCACCTTTTGACCAGATTTTGATATCCGTATCTCCAGATACCGTCAATTCCAGATATCTTCTTGTAGGCAACGCTGCTGCGCCAGTTTGCGTAATAACAGGATTGGTAGAACCAGAGTAACTGTTGCCGCCGAATGCCAGACGCTGCGTCGTTGTAGAACCGTCAGGGAACGAGGCGCCTTGCGCACTGATAACGATTGTACTGCTGCTGCCGGCAATGAATTTGAGCCCATCATAATCTATGTCATACGTTACACCGCCGATAGGCCACGCCACAGGATCATTGAAATTCCAGATTTTTTGAGCATTGACAGTCACTGCAGAAATGCCTGCAAACATTAAAGAAAATAAAATTTTTTTCATGATAAATTAATTATATAGTTGTTTAAATAATTCTATGCAATCGATTACACATATTTCACTACCAATCGACGGTTCTAATATAAAATTATTTTGAAACAAGCAAAAAAATATTTTATTTATTTTTTATTTGGAGGTTAATTTTCATTAATATAAAATTAATATTTCCTTTATTCATAGAACAAATTCATTAAATGACTGTTTAAATAAAAATGATTTCCGTTAAGTTCTGGATCGAAATTTTTGCGATTTTTGGTTCAAAAATCAAGTAATCGATTGCATCAAATTAACCATAATATGAACTGAAAACTTTTTTAATCCTAAAAAAAATAAAAAGCTTCTGGAATTCGCTACATTATTCGGTGAACTTTACTTTCATTTTCCACTATTCAAAAGCTGGTAGCAGATCGAAATGCCTATTTAAGATTCTCAAAGACATTCAAAAATGTAGACGCCATTTTTCTCAGTATCGATGTCAAACAGCTTGGTTGCGGGAACCGTGCTGACTGTGAGATCTGCTTTTTCTGAAACGACAGGCAGTTTGATAGCATTTACATGATAGAATTCATTAGAATTCTCGCCTTCAGCGGGACGCCATATATTTTGAGCGGAACCTTTTAAAGCAAGCGCGGCATCTACCCTGATTCTTGCGTTGCCTCCGAGACTGGATTTTATAATGACTCTTCGAAGTTTAGAATCTTGCCACTCCATATCAATTTCAAACCCACCTCTAGCCCTCAGGCCTTTGACAGAGCCATTCGGGAAAGCGTCCGGAAGCGCCGGCAACAAGTAAATGAAGCCATCGTGGCTTTGCACCAGCATCTCCGCAATCCCCGATGTACAGCCAAAATTACCATCAATCTGAAATGGCGGATGGGCATCCAGGAGATTGGGATACGTTCCGCCTGATTCACCTTTATTATCCAAAGGTGCTGGTGACAATTGATCTGAAATCAATTTGTACGCCCGGTTCCCGTCCAGCAGTCTTGCCCACCAGTTGACTTTCCAGCCCATAGACCATCCCGTAGATTTGTCGCCACGGTAGATTAGCGAATTCTTTGCGGCTTCTGCCAGTTCTGCGTTTCTGAAGGGCGAAATCTGACCCGACGGAAAAAGCCCGTAAAGATGTGAAATATGTCTGTGTTTATCATCTTTTCTGTCCATATCGGCAAGCCATTCCTGAAGCTGAGCGTGCTGCCCGATCTGCATTGGCGGAAGCCTGCTAAGCGCGGAAGCAACTTCACCAGATAAGGCAAAATCCTTTTTTAAAATTTTAGAAGCACTGATGAAATTATGAAAGACATCAAAAACAAGCTGATTATCCATCGTGGTTCCGGCGGTGACACCTACATTTTTATAATACTTATTTTCCGGTGACATTGATGGGGAGACTACCAGATATTTCCCGCTAGGATCTTGCTGCAATACATCAAGATAAAACAAAGCACAGCCTTTGAGAGCGTCATAATTTTTCCGTAGAAATTCCTGGTCGCCCGTGTAAACATAATGGGTCCAGATGTGCTGTGTGAGCCATGCACCACCCATAGGCCACATGCCGTAAAACCCGCCGTCCACCACGCCTGTGATCCTCCAGAGATCTGTGTTGTGATGCATATTCCAGCCCCTTGCACGGTACATTTCTTTAGCAGATTCCTGTCCGGTAATGGTGAGATCCTGAATCATATCAAACAGTGGCGCATGCATCTCGCTGAGATTCGTATTTTCTGCAGGCCAATAGTTCATTTCTGTGTTGATGTTGACTGTATATTTGCTGTCCCAGGCAGGCGCGAGCTGGTAATTCCAGATGCCCTGAAGATTAGCAGGCTGGGTGCCGGGTTGCGATGATGATATTAATAGATAACGGCCAAACTGGAAGTACAGCGCAACCAGATCCGGATCTTTTGAAGTGCCAAATTCTCTGATTCTGATATCCGTTGTTTTCCCGGACTGTTCAGTTTGTCCAAGATCCAGACTGACTCTGTTAAAGTATTTCTGGTACTTTTCCGTGTGATTTTTCAGTAATTCGGTATATTTCTTTCTGGTGGCCAGTTTCAGGTATTCTGAGACTTTGGTGTCAGGATTTCCGGAAAGGTCATTGTACTTTTTGAAATTGGTGGCTATCGTAATGTAAATAACAACCTCATCTGCTCCCGAGATTTGCAGCTGATCCTGCGACACTGTCACTTTTCCTCCCTTTAGAACAGGAAGAACCATAGTTTTGAAATTAATCTTTCCTATTTTATTGTCTGCAGATCCAGCTGTTCCATTGATTACCAATCGCTTGTCTTCCGTAAAAATTTCTTTTTTCAAATGCGGACTCTCGGCACGGATCTTAAAATTAAGACTTCCCTTTTTACTTGATGATAATCTGACAACAATCACATTATCGGCAAATGACGAAAATAGTTCACGTCTGAAGCTGACGCCGTCTACATTATAAGAAACGGTGCTGATAGCTGATTTGATATCCAAAGTCCGGCGGTAATTTTTAAAATTATTGTGACCTTCAAAGTCCAGAAACAAATCGCCCATTGTCTGGTACGGCATACCGTAATTCAGGTCTTTTGGTGCCTGTCTCGGGTAGGTTTTATTGGTCAGATCCTGAGCCTTTTCGAATTGTCCTTCGTTCAGCAGTCTCCTTACTTTTTGTATGCTGTCGAATGTATTTTTCGGCACATTGTTTCCGGGCTCGCCTGCCCAGATCGTCTCCTCATTAAGCTGAAGATGCTCCTGCGATACGCCTCCAAAAATCATGGCACCCAATTTTCCGTTGCCAATAGGAAGTGCTTCGTTCCAGTTGGTTCCGGGTTTATCGTAGGTTAATTTTAAATTTTGCTGAGCGTAAAAAAGGTTGGAACACAATATTCCGAAGACGACCGGGAATATTTTATAAAAAAGTTTACTCATAACAGCTTTTCAATTTTTAATTATCGCAATATAATTAGTCTGAATTTATTTATCAATCTGTGTCAGCCAATCTGCGCAGATCTTTTTCCAGTTATCCGTCAGTTCAGTTTTGTTGGAGATTCCGATATTATGTTCGCCTTTTGGAAAGATAAAAAGTGCGCCTTTTACTTTATTTTTAATCATCGCCTCATAATACAGGACACTGTTAGTGACGGGAACTGCAGGATCATTCTGAGCATGGAAAAGAATGGTAGGCGGCGTTTTTTCCGTCACGCGGTTCTGCATAGAATATTCTTTGATCTTTTCTGGGGAAGCGTTTTCTCCAAGCAGATTGTCGCGGCTTCCTCTATGCGCAAATTCGCCCAGATCTATTACCGGAGAAACCAGAATGGCGAAATCCGGAACAGCTGAAAAGTTCTGCCAGTCGCCCTTCAACTCAGTATAATCTGTAGAAATATTACTGGCCATCGCCGCAAGATGTCCACCCGCGGAAGTTCCCAAAACGCCTATTTGATTTGGTGAAATACCATATAGCACTGCATTTTTTCGGATAAATTTAATCGCTGCCTGAATATCCTGTAACGGTGCGAGTTCCCTTTGTTTTAAATCCGAAGAAGTCGGAAGCCTGTAATTGAGAACGAAGGCAGAAATTCCCAAGGTATTGAGCCATTTCGCATAAGAATATCCGCCCAAATCGTAAGTCAGATGATGATAACCACCACCAGGAATAATAATCACCGCCATTGTTTTCCGCTCCTCTTTTGCAGGCAGAAAAACCAACAGTTCCGGCGCCTGAATCTGGGTAATTCTACCTTCTTTTTCCTCTATCGTTTTCAAGTTTAAACCTTTGGAATTTGGCATTGTTCCTTTCTCCCAAACCGTTATCTTTTGCTGCGCCGAGACTTGGCTGATGAAGAAAATTAATATAATTAAAATTACTTTTTTCATTGATTTTAAAAATTTGGAATCTTTACTTTTCATCTAAACTTTTCAGCCAGTCAGAACAGAGTTTTTTCCAGTTCTCACTCAGTTCGCTTTTGTTGGTTATTGAGAATTTGTGACCGCCTTTTGGAAAAATAACCAGAGCGCCTTTCACTTTATTTTTAGTCATCGCTTTGAAATACAAAATACTGTTCATCGCCGGTACAGCAGTATCATCCTGATTATGAAAAAGAACCGTCGGCGGCGTTTTTTCCGTCACGCGATTTTGCATAGAAAATTCGGTAATCTTTTCAGGCGAAGTATTTTCGCCGAGCAAACTTTTTCGGCTGCCAACGTGCGCAAATTCTCCAAAATCGATGACCGGACAAAACAAAACCACAAAATCCGGAATTGTAGAAATACTGGTCCATGCGCCTTTCAAACCGGTGTAATCTGCAGAAATATTACTGACCGATGTCGCCAAATGTCCGCCAGCAGAAGTGCCCACGACACCAACCTGACTGGGTGAAATCCCCCATTGAGAAGCGTTTTTTCGAATATATTTAATAGCTGCCTGCGCATCCTGAAGAGGTGCAATTTCCCTTTGAAGCAAATCCGGAGAAGTCGGTAATCTGTAATATAAAACAAAGGCCGAAATCCCTAAAGTGTTCATCCATTTTGCAATCTGAAACGCGCCTTCATTATAAGTCAGTTTTGAATAACCGCCGCCGGGAATGATAATGACCGACCTTTGTGAACGCTCAGATTTTGGCGGAAGAAAGGCAAAAAGTTCAGCTTCCTGAGTTGAGATTTCCGGATTGGAATCTTTGTTTTCTATTTTTAAACCTTTGGAATTGGGCATCTCGCCTTTTGGCCAGAACAGTATTTTTTCCTGAGCAGATATTTGATTAATTAAAAATATCAACACAATGAAAATCGTCTTTTTCATAAATTCTTTTAATTAAAAAAGTTACCACTGGAAATAGCGGTAACTTATGTTTTCAAATTATTTAATGTACTTTTCCAGTCCTGTTTTCAACGGTTTCAGAGACTTTACGGCTAGTTTTGCCACGGTTTCTGCGCCCAGTTTTGAAAGGTGCGTGTCATCTGCCTTGTCTTTGGAATAATAGGCATTTTCACCAGCTTTAAAATGAAGATGCAACAGTTTGGATTTTTCCGGACCGGCCGCTATTTCCATTTGTTCCGTCAGTAACTGCATGTCTACAAATGGAACTTTCATATCGTCTGCCACCAGTCTCACCACCAACGGATAATTGCCGTGTGTATCTACCAGAACGCCATTTTCTGTAAAGTCCCGTCTTACGATGGATGTCATCAGAATCGGCGTTGCGCCTTTTGCTCTGGTTTCGTTCACGTATCTTTCCAGATTGGCTCTGTACTGCGTGTATGGATTGGTAAATTTGGTAGAATCTTTGACTTTCTGATCATTATGACCAAACTGAATCACTACAAAATCACCTTTTTTCAGTTGTTTCTCCACTTTGTCCCAACGTCCTTCGGTGCGGAAACTTTTCGAACTTCGGCCATTCATCGCGTGGTTCTGGATTTCTATTTCAGTGGTGAAAAATTGTGGTAGAACCTGTCCCCAGCCGTGTTCCGGGTTTTTGTCCGGATTATCTTTGTTGGCCATCGTAGAATCACCAATCAAAAAAAGCGTTGGTTTTTTCTGAGCATATATCAATACTGAAAAGAGAATTGATAAGCTTAAAAGCAGTTTTTTATTCATTTTAAAATATTATTGAATTTAATTTTTAATGATACTTCGAGAACCTCAGCATGACCATTAATATAGTACCGGATTCCAGTCACCGAAGATTTTTTCGATTGTATAATTTTTCAATTCTTTTTTGCTTAATTGATGCGACCAGGAAACTCTTTTCGAGACATTTCCGCCTTCGCCTTTGCTTCCAGATTCTGCGTAATAAACGGTTTTTTCTTTGTCCGGAAACATGGCGTCACCTTTCCACGGATTCCAGCCTTCGGGCAGAATATGATTTCCCATTTCTGTATTGATGAAAACCGTTTTTGCAAACGAGCGCCAGGGTCTTCCTAAAAATACTTTTGTGATGCCGTCTTTTGCAATCAATTTGCAGTCAAAAAAGACAAAACCGTACTTTTTTCTTTGATCTGTAGAAGCCGCCGTAATGTAGGAATCAGCCAAACTTTTGATGGTACAATTTTTAAAAGCAACCGTTGCCGAACCAAAAATAAAGTCCGTAGTGCCTTCGATAAAACAGTTCTCATAATATTGTCTGCTATGATTTCCGGATGCATAAACCGTGTCCTGACAACCCAGAATCTTCGAATCTTTGATGACAAATCTGTCGCCTTCCACGTGAAGAGAAACGGCTTGTCCTTTATTACACCAACTATTTTGAATCGTCAGATTTGAAATCCTAACCTCATCTGCCATTACCAAAAGCGTGTAGGAATTGAAGGTTGTCATTTTCTCACTCAAAGCATCAATTTTGCCTGAATAATCATCATTAATGATCACCGTATTCTCCTTATTTTCACCTTGTAAAGTGACTTTATGTTTGGAAGATGCAATTACAATTTTTTCTTTATAAGTGCCTGCTTTTATTTTAATTAAAGCTTCGCCCGGACCAAAATCTCTTATCGAATTGATCGCTTTTTGAATAGAAGTGAATTGTCCGCTCCCGTCCAATGCAACATTAATCGTAATGTAAGGCGCATTTTGAGCAAACATAATTTGTGCAAATGCAATCATTAATATTAATAAAATCCGCTTCATAAATTTATTTTAAAGTTTTGTTCAAAAACTGCACTGTCAAATCCAAAGTCTCTGTAAACCAAGGTTCTGCATACCAAAAAGAATGCGGCGTATCTTTAATCTCATGAAATTCTGTCGGAATATTAAAGCTTTTCAGTGTCTTCATCATATCGTCTCGCCCTGCGTGGAACCGAGGTTGCGAACTGTTGATGAATACCGTTGGCGGTGTATTTTTATCGACGAATTCCAAAGGCGAAGCCTCTGTCCAGTTTTTCAAATTAACATTTCTGTCGCCGTTCAGCCAATAAGCGGCGTACGTACTTTCCTCAGCTTCTGGATGGACGAAGGAAACAATGCCGTCTACATTCACAATCGCTTTGATTTTATTTTCCTTTCTAACGCCAACCAAAGTTGCGATTTGTGCGCCTGCAGATTCGCCTAAAACGGCCATCTTTTTAGAATCCAAAGCATATTTCTTTCTGTTTTTCTTTAAAAACTTAATGGCATTTTCAACATCATCAATCGGGGCAGGATATTTTGCAACATCGGCCAATCTGTAGCCAACCGCCATCGCCACGTAACCTTTGGAAGCCAGTTCCTGAGCCATATATTTTTCATTTTCCTTACTTCCGGAAATCCAGCCGCCACCATGAACCATTGCAATTCCGGGATATTTTTTAGATTGATCGCGCGGATAATAGATGTCTGCTTTCAGAGAAACGCCGTTGATATTTGCGTATTCCACATCTTTATCAATCCCGATATTGGTCGGCGTTGGTCTGTCAATCGGCGTGATGAACGGATATTTCTTTTTTAATTTCTCGTAAGTTGCTTCGACAGTGTAAGGAGTCGCATTCGGACGCGTTTGCCCGAATGCAGATTTAGCTCCAAATAAGAAAATAATAAGAAAATACAGTTTGTGAAAACCCATAAAAATTGATTATTTGACCGCTGTTTTTGCCACGTCTTTTGCAACCGATATTTGATCTTTCGGCATATTTACCGGCAGTTTCACGTTATCAGTTTTACTTCCTACCACTTTGATAGTGGGCTTTGCGGCAGATTCCAACATCAACCCGGAAAGATCGATATTTTTGCTGTTATAAATAGTTGCACCGGTTCCTTCGCTGTACTTCAGTTTTACATTTTTTAGTGTAATACCGTCTGCATCTACAATTGTCAACGCTTTTTTGGTATCGAAATAAGAATCCTCGATTACGATATTTTTAAGATTCATTTCTGATAATCCGTTTAACGATAAAGCTTCGTAAGAATTGGTCGCTGTAATATTTTTGAAAAATACATTTCTGAAAATCGGTGTTTCTACTGTGACAGGAATTTGTTTTTCCACTCTTTTCTCGTCGTCTGCACTTTGATCTTCCTCAATAATCGGCGAATTGCCTTCGTAAAACATATTAAAACCAATCACCTGCGCCGGAATATTGATCATATCTACATTGCTGATCCAGATATTTTCCACAACGCCGCCTCTACCTCTCGTGGTTTTGAAACGAAGGCCGATATCTGTTCCTATAAAAGTACAATCTGAAGCGTGCAGATTTTTGACACCGCCGGACATCTCGCTTCCGATCACGATTCCGCCGTGTGCGTGGTAAACTGTATTGCTTTTGATGATGACATTTTCTGTGGGAACACCTCTGTCCCGTCCGTCCTTGTCTTTCCCGGATTTGATACAGATGGCATCGTCGCCAACGTCGAAAGTGTTGTCATAAATCAGAACATTTTTACACGATTCCAGATCCAGACCGTCGCCGTTCTGAGAATACCACGGATTTCTGACATTCAGATTTCTCAGAATCAAATTGCTGGACATCAAAGGATGCAGATTCCAAGCCGGGGAATTTTGAAAAGTTGGACCATCCAAAAGCACTTTATCACAACTCACCAGACTTACCATTACAGGACGGAGGAAATCTTTTACTTTTTCCAATTCTGCGCGGGTCGTCATTTTCTCCGGCACATTGAAATTTCCTGTGCTTGTAAAACCTTTTTTGGAACTTTCTGTCGGGAACCATATTTTTTTATCATCGGACAAAACGCCGCCTTTTGACAAGAGTTCTTTCCACTGTCCGTCGGTCATTTTTCCTTTTTTAACGTATCTCCAGGCGTCGCCGCTTCCGTCGATCACACCATTTCCTGTGATGGCAATGTTGGTTGCACCTTTTGCAGAGATTGGCGATTGGCAACGCGTGGTATTCAGCCCTTCAAAACTGACGTCTACCAAAGGATAATCTGCAAAATCTCTGCTGAAAATAATCATTGCGCCGTCTTCCAAATGCAGGTTGACATTACTTTGCAGAACAATTGGCCCGGTCATCCAGATGCCTCTGGGAACGTTCACTGTTCCGCCGCCTTTCTGGTTGATGGCAGTAATGGCTTTGTTGAAAGCCTCCGTATTTTTCACATTCCGGCCTGCAACTGCACCAAAATCTTTGATGCTGACAGATCGTTTTGGGAAAGATGTTTCTGCCACAGTTGGCATTTTGAATTCTACATTTTTATAGATGTCAGCAGTTTTGGTCTGCGAAAATGCGTTTGCCGAAAACAAGGCTGCAAAGCTTAATGCCAGTATTTTAATTGATTTCTTCATTTTTAAATGATATTTGAACGCAATGAGCGTAAAGTTTTATTTTATTAATCTTTTTTAAAAGTCGCCAAGCTTTGTACTGAGAAACTTTTCTATAATTATTTTAATCTTTTGTAATTCTGAAAAAGTCAAAATCTGCGTATCCGCCACGGTTTGCTTTTTGCGTGCTGAGACTGTAAATTCCGACTTTTGCACCAATCCACTTTCCTGGTTTTGCCTGGAATTTATCTCCGATGTTTGTGAAGGTTTTTCCGTCTTCGCTGTAACTGAAAGTGCAGATTCCGTTTGGTTCGCTGACGTTGACTTTCAGATAAGCTTCGTTTGATTTCAGTTTAATTTCATTAAGTATCTTCTCTTCGCCACCTTTTTCAGCTTTATCCGCTTTTCTGAGTTGAAGGTAAAATCCGTCCGGTTTGTTGGCAATCACAATCGAAGCGTGGTCTGTTCCCATGACCAAAAGTCCGGCAACTTTACCTTCTTTCGCATCTTCCGGGAACAATTTCACTTTGGTTGTCGCCACAAAATTTGGCGCCGGAAATTTTTGAGCTAACAAATTCGGAACGTTCCAAAGATTTTTTTCGCCTTCAGGAACTTTCATCGAGAAGAGTCTTAAATAATCTTTCCCCGGAATTTTTGCCGACCAGACTACATTTTCGTTGGCGCTCCATTGCCATTGCAAACCAATTTTATCCTCATTAAATTCATCCGATTCAGCAGGCGTTTCGATTGGAAAAGTTTTACCAACATTTGGTTTTTTGTAAGTCAAAACCGGTTCGCCTATTCCGTTTTTATCGTTATCGATCCCCATTACCGGCCAGTCTTTTTCCCATTTCATTGGCTGCAGATGGACGAGTCTTCCGCCAGCATCGACATCCTGAAAATGGAAAAACCAGTCTTCACCTTTCTCAGTATCTACCCAAGCACCCTGATGCGGACCATTGATCCTGGATTTACCCTGTTCCAAAACGATTTTTTCTTCGTAAGGACCATAAATATTTTTTGACCTCAGTATCAATTGCCAGCCAGTTGCCACGCCGCCTGCCGGAGCAAAAATGTAATAATAACCGTTTCTTTTGTACATTTTCGGGCCTTCAACTGTAGGATGCGCATCGTGACCGTCGAAAACGTGAATGCCTTTGTCCAGAACTTTTGTGCCTTCAGAATTCATTTTATTGAGGGTCAAAATACTTTTCACGCCAGCACGACTTCCTGCCCAACCGTGGACGAGATAAGCATCTCCGTTGTCATCCCAGAAAGGACAGGAATCGATGAGACCTTTTCCTTCCATTACCAAAACCGGATCTTCCCATTTTCCTAGTGGATCTTTGGTTTTGACCATAAAAATTCCGAAATCCGGATCGCCCCAATAGATGTAGAATTCGCCTTTGTGAAAACGGATGCTTGGTGCCCAAACGCCATTCCCTCTTTGTGGAACGCTGTATGTTTCTTTAGGAACCAAATCTGTAATAGCATAATTCACGACTTTCCAATTGATCATATCTTTGGAATGAAGAATCGGCAAACCAGGTGTTTCATTAAAGCTGGAAGCGGTCATATAATAATCGTCACCAACGCGAATTGCATCCGGATCTGAATAATCTGAATACAAAACGGGATTTTTATACGTTCCATTTCCCAGGTCAGAAACCCAGACTTCGGAGACGTAAGGTTTTGTTTTTTGTGCATCCAAGTAATTGATTGACAAGGCAAATAATGAAAGGATGATATGTTTTTTATTTAATTTCAAATTTTTATTTTTTTAAATAATATTTTTTTGAACGCAAAGTCCGCAAAGAATTTTTTAGCATATTGAAAATATTTTAAGGTTCGCAAAGACGTAAAACTCATCAAAGAAAAACTTTAATATTACCCTTCTACAAAAATTTTAAAACCAAGTTAATTGCAGAATTCTATTTTTTAGTATTTATTTTTCGAATTCCAGACTTGCGAGGATGAAAGGTCCGGTTCCTTTTGGATCGTTGGAGCGGATTTCTTCGTTTACATAATATTCGTAGGTTCCGGATCGGTAGGGTTTTCCTCCTAAGCCTGCTACGGCACAACATCTGTTTAAATTGACAACGCCATTTTCTTCTACAGAAATAAGATTTTTCAGGATTCCATCGTAGCCTTTTTGGGCAAATGCTTTGTAAGATTTTGGCAGATAACCTTTGTTGACGGCCTTGATCATCGTATAAACAAACATTGATGAAGCTGACGCCTCGGTGTAATTTCCTTTTTCGCCGCCTTTGTCCAAAACCTGGTACCAAAGTCCGGTTGGCTGATCCTGAACTTTGATAATTGCATCAGAATAAGATTTGATGTAACCAATAATTTTAGCTCTTCCGGGATGATTTTTTGGCAGAAAATCCAGAACATCTACCATCGCCATTCCGTACCAACCCATCGCTCTGCCCCAGAAATTGGGAGAAAGTCCGGTTTGTTTGTCTGCCCAAGCCTGCTCCTTACTCTCGTCCCAAGCGTGGTAAAGCAATCCTGTTTTTTTATCGAGAAGATGTTTTTGTATCAAATCAAATTGATTGACCACATCATTGTAAGCTTTGTCTGCTTCGGCGCCTTTGCTGAATTCCTGAGTGAAATGCGCATAGAAAGGCTCGCCCATATAAAGACCATCCAACCACATTTGGTGCGGATAGATTTTCTTGTGCCAGAAACCGCCTTCTGACGTTCTCGGCATTGTTTCGATCTGTTGACGAAGGGTTTTTAAGGCGATTAAATATTTTGGTTTTTTTTCTTTTTCGTATAAATAAAGCAGTACGTTTCCACAATTTAAGTAATCGATATTATGTTTGTCGAATTCGTAAGACACGATGCTTCCGTCTTCTTTTACCATCGTATCACCGAATTGGCTTATGTAGTCGTAATACGCTTTGTTTCCGGTCTTTGTGTACAATTGTTCTGCGCCTTCCAAAACGATGGCCGCGGGATAAGCCCATCTGGGCTCTTTGTTGAAATCCAGCATCCAGGCTTTTGGAAAACGGTTCATCTCGGAAAGCAGCATTCTTTCGGACCATTTCAAATTGGTGGGAACTACTTTTCCGGCTTGTGACGTTTCGGTTTTGGTGTTTGAAGCTGTTGCCGATTTTTTCTGGGCACAAGAAAGGAACAATCCTGAAGCTAAAGCTGCGATGGATAATACTTTAATTGTTTGATATTTCATATTGCTTTTATTTTTTTTATTTTCTATAACGAACACAAAGTGCACAAAGTTTTAATCAATTTGCTGTTTTAAGGTTCACTAAGCCGCTTCGCTTAAATAAGTTGGACGGAACGCTGAATCGCTGCAGCCCGGCTTGAACGGAAATCCTTTTTTGCGGCTGGAAAAGCCAAGGCAAAAAGATTGGGAGTGGAAGACGGATTAAGCTGCTCAAATAATTCTAATCATTCTATTTTTCAAATTCCAGACTTGCCAGAATGAACGGTCCGGTTCCCTTTGCATCGTTGGAACGGATCTGCTCGTTGACGTAATATTCGTAGCTGCCATCGCGGTACGGTTTCCCGCCCAAGCCTGCGACTGCACAACATTTATTCAGGTTTACAACGCCATTTTCGTCCACTGTAATCAGATTTTTGATGATGCCATCGTAGCCTTTCTGCGCTGCTGCTTTGTAGGATTTCGGCAGATAACCTTTGTTGACGGACTTGATCATCGTATAAACAAACATCGCGGAAGCAGTCGCTTCTTCGTAATTTCCGTTCGCCAATGGCTTGTCCAAAACCTGGTACCAGAGACCGGATTTTTGATCCTGAACTTTGATAACAGCGTCTGAAAAGGATTTGATGTAGGAAATAATTCTGGCTCTTCCGGGATGATCTTTTGGCAAATAATCCAAAACGTCTACCATCGCCATTCCGTACCAGCCCATCGCGCGGCCCCAGAAATTGGGAGAAAGTCCGGTCTGTTTGTCTGCCCAAGCCTGCTCTTTGCTCTCGTCCCAAGCGTGATAAAGCAATCCTGTTTTTTTGTCCAAAAGGTTGTTCTGAACCGAATCGAACTGCATTACAATATCATCATACGCTTTTGTGGCATCTGCACCTTTGGAAAAATCCTTTGTATAATGCGTGTAGAAAGGCATTCCCATGTAAAGTCCGTCCAGCCAGACTTGATTGGGATATATTTTTTTGTGCCAGAAAGAACCTTCTTTAGTTCTCGGTTGACCGTCTATCTGTAAACGAAGCGTTTGCAAAGCTTTCAGGTATTTTTCCTTTTTCTCTTTTTCGTAAAGGTAAAGCAATACGTTTCCGCTATTCAGAAGATCGATGTTGTACTTTTCCAGGTCGTAGGAGACGATGGTTCCATCTTCTTTGACCAGTTTTTCTCCGAAACTGCTGATGTAATCGTAGTATTCTTTTTTGCCGGTATTTGCATAGACTTGCTCAGCAGCATCCAAAACTATGGCTGCGGGATAGGTCCATTTTGGGCTTTTGCTGAAGTCGAGCATCCAGGATTCCGGGAAACGGTTCATCTCGGAAAGCAGCATTCTTTCGGACCATTTCAGGTTTGTGGGAACTGTTTTTCCTGATTTTGAAGTTTCAGTTTTCGATTTTGGAGCTTCTATTGTTTTTGTCTGCGCAGATGCCAGGAAAACTCCTGAACTGAGGATTGCTACAGAATAAACTGTTATTTTACTTTTAATAAAATTCATTTTTTTAAATTTTACAGTTGATTATTTTGATCTAATAATTCTAATTTTTTGTCTAAATCCTGATAGAATTCAGTTTCAGTTTTGATGCCTTTTGGCTCTTGTGACCAGGCTCCCAGAAAGTAATAAGACACATTTTTGTTCTTCTTAAAAACCACAACGTGTGTGGATTTTGTCTGAACATATTTATCAAAATTTTCTATCGGATAGAAAACGGCCATTCCGAGATGGTCTTCTTTTTTGGCTAAAGTCTGCTGTCCGTAAGTTGCGATATAAGCCCATTTTTTGTTTTTGCTGATGACCTGTTTGAACGGAATATCCTTGATGGCAACAATCCCGGTACACAAACCGGAAATTGCGTTGTTCAAAGCTAAATCTACTTTTACAAAACGGTCTTTATTATAAATTGTCAGTTTTGATCTCAAATCTACGGCATCTCCCCAGGTTTTCCATCCTGTGTAATCGATTGCAGCGTAGGAACTTGTTTTGTCATTGGCAACTTTTACAGAAGTACTTTTTACTGTTTTGAATGTTTCTACAAAATCATTTTGCTCATCATATCTTCCGTAAGAACCAATACCAATTGTACGTCCGGATTTTAAAATATCCTGTCCCCAAGGTGCGTCGTGGTGGTAAGATTCGAAGCCGTCCTGACCAACTTCCGGTAAAACCAGAGTGTTGACTTTTTTACCAAAAATATCGGTGGCATTTCTCCAATCGAGATACAATCTGTACCCAATTTGATTGTTTTCCAAACCGATTCCTTCATACCTGATGTATGATGAATGGTCTGTATGTTCGGCTGGAATATTGAGTTCACTCACATTTTTGAATGTTCCGCCCATATATTGGTTGCCTTCCCACTTGCCACCTTCTTTGACTGATAATTCGGCGTAAGAGAAAGGTTTGCTTCCGTCTTTTTTGATTTTCTGAATCACATCTGTTTGTGCGGAACAGTTGAGGAAACTGAGCAGAATTCCGGAGCAGACGGATTTTAATATTATTTTTTTCATTTTTACTTTATTTTTTAACGCAAAGTCCGCAAAGATTTTTTGAACTTATTGAAAATATTTTAAATTTCGAAAAGACGTAGACTCATCAAAGAAAAACTATCGGGAGATTTGTTATTTTTTAATTTTAAAATTCCAGTTATCATTTCCGCCAAGGATTTTTTTAATGGAATATTCTTTGGCTTCTTTTTTTGATAATTGATGAGACCAGGATACTCTTTCGTTTGAATTTGCTCCTATTCCTTTTGACTGATATTCTCCGTAGAAAGTGGTTTTTTCAGCGTCCGGTTTGTTCCAATTGTTCCAGCCTTCGGGTTTTATGACATTGCTGATTTCGGTATTGATGAAGACGGTCTTCGCAAATGGCCGCCAAGGTCTTCCGAGATAAACAGAATGAGATTTTACGTCGCCTGTGATTTTACAATTGATAAAAACGAAACCGTACTTTTTACCTTCCGGCGTAGAAGCTGCAGTCAAATAAGTTGCAGATTCCTTCGCATAGATTTCACATTTTTCGAAAACTGCCGTTGCCGCTCCGAAGATGAAATCCGTGGTTCCCTCTATGTAGCAGTTTTTAAAATAATGGCGGATGTCTTTTATTTTCGAAGGATCGTCCTGCTGGCCTTTTAAATACAAAGTATCCTGAAAACCCAGAAATCTGCAGTTTTCAAAAATAGCGCGATCGCCAGTAATTAATACAGCAACAGCCTGTCCGACTTTTCCTGCGTCGTTCTGAAATGTGATATTCTTGGCAGAGAAATTATCAGAGAAAATGAAAATCGTGGAAGAGCCGGTGGTTCCGAATTCTTTCCCTTCCGTATTTTTCTTGGAAGCAAAATCGCCATTGACGATAAATGTTTCGGCAAGATTTTCACCTTCGAAACTGATTGGACCTTTGGTTGCAGGAACTGTGATTTTCTCTCTGTAAGTTCCTTTTCTGATGTAAATTTTAGTATTGATTTGAAGCCCATTTTCAACAGCGTCGATTGCCGCCTGAACTGTTTTGAAATCTCCGCTGCCGTCTTTGGCGACGGTATAAATTTTTTCAGAATTATAATCAACAACGCTGAAAGAATTGATACCAATCAAAACGAGAATGAAAGAAAAGTATAACAGAAAGTTTTTGATTTTGGACTGCTTCATTTTTCGGTCTTATTTGTTTTATAACGAATAATTAAATTTATTATGTTAACTACAATACGCCAATTCATCGTAACGACAAGGGTTGGCGGACTTACCTTTATTAAATATACAAGTTTCCACCCCGTGCGGGATGAAAACCTGTATGAATTTAACAATTAAATAATGTGACCTGAAAACTACAGGCTGACACTAAATTATGTAAGGTTATTTTTTAATAATCTTTTTGGTAACTGTTCCTTTATCTGTTGTGACAGAGATGATATAATTACCGGTTTTCAGGCTTCTCAAATCGATAGAATCTCCCGATATCGGAACATTATTCTTCACCATACTTCCTGCAAAGCTGTAAACTTTGACCTCTACAATCTTCTGTCCGGCTGTGTTGATATGAAGATAATCAGAAACCGGATTTGGATATACCGATACCAGAGATTTATTGACATCATTGGTAGCCATTACTGCGTAAGACGTTTTGATGTAATACAGATTGCTTGTATCGCCTTTTGTAATGGTGTGCGCACCGGCTGCCACATTTTGAATAGTGACGATACCGGCGGATGCTGTATAATTGGTTCCGTCGAACTTCACTGCTTTTGCAAAATCTGCATCAAACACTAGAGTTAAAGTTGAAGTCTGGGTTGTTGTATAATTAATACTTGTCGCAGATTCCATTTTGAAACGCTTGGTTAAAGTCAATCCGTCGTAAGACTGTGATCCGTCTGTGGAGTTCATATTTCCTGTGATTGTATAGAACGCACTCACTTTTCCTGACGTTGTAAAGTTGTGGATTTCGCCGCCAGTTGCAGGAGGTGGCGTGGTCCCAACGGTAATAGCTCCGCTGATAGAAGCTGCAGTACCGGAACCGCCAGTTGTAGTCACAGTGTAAGCAGTAGATGCAGTCGGCGTACCGGATACAGTTACTGTTTTTGCAGCAGCATCTTTGGCTACAGTCAGTCCGTTTGCAGGTAATCCTGTCAACGTAACGTCTGCAGCATCACCGCCCCAAGTGAAAACGATCGGAGCAATAGCTGTTGCCGTTGCAACGGTCTGGTCTTTATTACCGGAAGTATTTACCAAAGTCTGGCTGCCGGCTTCTGCCTGAATGAAAACCAGAGTATTAGAATAGTTTGTAAGTGCTGATTTCAATCCTGTGATTACAGCGTAAGATTTGTCATCTACAGCGTTGTTGAATGTCCATTTGAAATCACCGCCCTGTACCCGTCCGGCATACATTTTCGTTCTGTCTCTTCCCGTTGCAGGATCTTCAACAACCAGGTTTTTGATGTAAAGCGTAGCGTCTGTATCGAAGTTGTTATAAGTTTTTGCGCCTACTTTTGACTTTACGTTTGCTGGCACTACTTCTCCGCGGGTGGCTGCCAGATAAGCATCAAAATCTGTAAGCGTACTGATTTTTCCGGGAATGTTGTATAATGGATTAGTATCGCCATAAGCCACAAAACGCATAGAATTGGTTGCAATGTCTGTATCGATTGTATTGTTAAAAGCCTTGATCATTCCACCGTCTTCACCAGAGAAAGTACCCTGATTGTTCGGGTCATTCTGCTGCGTTGAAGGATTCCATACGTCTGTTCCCTGAAGCGAGATCATCATTGGATTTTTAGCATTACGAAAATAGTTACCTTCCAAAAATAAAGAAGATCCTTCTGTAGACCCTGAACCGTATTTTGCAATTCCGTCAAAATAATTGTTGTAAACGTGTGCAGAATAGAATCTCACCCTTGGATGTCTGGAATCTGAATGGTCGAACCAGTTGTGGTGGTAAGACATATAAAGGCCAACCGTTGTATTTTCGCTAAGTCCCAAAAGACTTGCTTTTCCGTTGTCCCAGAAATGGTTGTAGGAAAATGTGTTGTAAGAGCTGCCTTTGTTGTCCAAAGCGCCGTCACCTTTGATCTGATCTGCATCGCTGCCTGCATTTCCGTAGAAAAGGTCGTTGTTGTGAATCCAAACGTAAGAGTTATTCTGCTGCAAACCGATGTCGTCGCCTTCGCCACTGTCACAGTTCATAAATCCAAGATTGCTAACTTCTACGTTGGTTGCGTTTTTCAATCGCATTCCCCAGCCGTTTGCAGTTGCATCGTCTCCAATTCCCTCTACCGTAATATAGCTGTTGATATTGTTGTCATTTTCGATCACAAAATCGCCACCTTCCATTGTTGTGGCATCGGTAATGTTGCCTACCAAACGGAAAATGAATGGTCTTGTTTCATATCCTTTTTTGATACCGTAGAGAATGTTTTGGAATCCTACATACGGCGTAGTCCCGCCATTTGCTTTTGTGATTACATTGAATGGTACAGAATCTTTTGATTTCTGAGTGATGTAGATGATGACGGCATTGTCTTTCGGTGTTCCGTCAGCTTTGTAGCCGCCCGGCACTCTACCGTTGTGAAATGCAAAGCCATTTCTGTCGTGGGGCATCACTGTCAGTGTGCCGGTTGTAGAACCTGCTCCTTCCACTCCCAAAACCACCGGTTTTACAGAGATGGTGTATGATCCGGCTTTCAGTCCCGGAATATCTGCGCGGAAATATGATCCGTAGCTTCTGATGAGATAATCGTCAATCTTTTTGTCTACCACACCTTCACCGGAGTAGTAAACATTGTATCTGCCGGCGTTTGCTACCGGTTGCCATTTTACAAAGGCAGTTTCTATCCAACCCGAAGCGTCGTTTAGTGTAACAGTCTGTCCCGATACCTGCGCAAAGGCAAGAAGGAGAAAGACATAAATTAGTTTAATTTTTTTCATCTGAAATTATTTTAATTGAGTTAATTGTGAGGTCGATAAATGAGGATTATTATAATTAGTGTGTCTTCTACAAACCTTTTTACATTAACTAATTTTAAATAATAGCGCTGTTTATTTTTTTGATTAAAGACGACAAGGTCCTTAGAATCAGCTCTACCAGAGTATAAAACTCTGATAGAGTGAAACTTCAAAAAAAATTAAAAATATAAAAACTTAAAAATTCGAGTGGATCAGAATCCGGTTTCTAATAACCGTAATCCTGTTTTAGATTGTAATTCGAAAGGATGATATCATCGTAAATCGGGAACAATTCTTTTCTGTTTGCTTCAAAATACTGAGCATAACCTTTCAGTGGATCACTGATGTAGGCAGCCGTTACGGCTACTCTCCAGTTCACTGCTTTGTAACCCGTTGGCGCACTTGCCGGAGCTGGTGTATAATAGACATCGGCTCTGTTGACACCTGCAGGTACATAAACATTGATTGCTTCAAGAGCTGCCTGCGCCGTTTTTGTTTTATCATAAGGTGAATCCTTGTAATATAAGACAGAAGGTACATTTGCATATGGACCTGTTCCACTTTGAAACTGTGCAAGTTTCAGTTTGGTTTCAGTGATTTTTGTTGCCAAAAGATTCCAACGGATAAGGTCATATTTTCTAAGACCTTCGCCACCAAATTCCAACAATCTCTCGTGAACGATATAATTGAAAAATCCTGTTTTGTCTGTCGGGATGGTTCCTGCCTGTCCCAGGTTTCCTGCGTAAGCACGGTTTCTGACTTGTTGTACTGCGTTTACTGCTTCAGCAGACGGTGAACCGTTGATTTCGTTATCAGCCTCTGCAAACATTAATAAAATATCAGAGTAACGGATCATTGGCCAGTCGATAGCAAGGTTTTGTGCCGTTCCTGTCACATTACTCCAAGATTTTCTATACTTCCCGTCTGTACAAAGAACACCTGTTGCAAGAATCGCCTGGTTTGCGTCATTGATCTGCATAGAAGCTACGGTAAGATCTCTTCTAAGATCAAATTTTCCGAATTCATAAAAATAAACAGGAAGTGCGTTGATCCCGCCACTGCTTTTCCAGTTGGAATTGTCGCTGTGTCTCATCCCGTTGTAGTACCCTATTTTACTGTCTGTTGCAGCATTACCTCCAAATGCTCCCACTGCGAAGATTACTTCGTGTGCTGCATCTTCTGTATTGTCGTGTAATGCTCGGAACACCGCTTCAAAGCTGGCGTTGAGCGCGTGATCACCTTTTGTGATAATGTCTTTGCACTCGTCATAAGCAATTTTGTAATAGATCTGGGAATTAGATCCTTTGGCCATAATTCTTGGATCTCTTCGAAGAGAATATCCTGCTCTTGCCAATGCAATTCTGGCTCTAAGGCCTTTAACTGCTGCTTTTGTAATTCTTGTATTGCTGGATGTAGCTTCTGATCTCCAGGGAACCAAAGTGGATGCGGTTGCAAGATCTGTTAGCATCTGCTCGTAGATCACGTCTCTGTCTGTTTTTGCAAGATAAACTGTTTCCAGATCGGAAGACGGTACCAGCTGCAATGGCACATCGCCCCAGTTTTTGATAAGATCATAGTAGAACTGCGCTCTCAAAGTGTACGCTTCTCCTAAATAACGATCCATCAGCTTTTTTTCTGCTGCAGAACCTGTCTGGTAAACCGGAGACAAAGGAATATTTTTGATGACAAGATTTGCTCTCTCTATCCCTGAATATAACTTAAGAAAAGGCTTGTTGAGATCAGGATTGGAAGTACAAGGCCCGAATGTGCTGAGTCCTCTTCTGTCATTACAGTTGTAGTCTCCAGAGGTTTTGAAATCATCGCCCGACTGCGGGTAATATAAATTCAGTCTCTGTCCGTATCCGTCATCACCTATCACCTGATTGTAAACACCAATCAGTGCTGTAAAAGTGTCTGCTGTGCTGTCAAATTGTTGTTCTTCGTTGGAATTAGAAATGTTTTCTGCATCTAAGAACTCATCACAAGATGTAAATGTGAAGAATATGATTAAACAGCTTAGAATTGAAATTAATCTGTTAAGTTTCATTTTTTTTGAATTAAAAAGTTATATCAACACCTGTTAAGAAAAATCGGCTTCGTGGAAAAGCGGCGTAGTCCACTGCTGGTGTAAGCGTACTTTTTCTGGTGCTTACCTCCGGATCATATCCTGAATAACCGGTAATTGTGAAAACGTTGTTGGCTGTTGCGTAAACTCTGAAGTTCGTAATTCCCAACATTGATAATGCATCTTTCGGTAACGTGTAGCCTAGCGTTACGTTGTTCAGTCTAAGGAAAGATCCGTCCTCGATCGCATAAGAATGCAGGAAATAGTTCCCTCCGGTTGGTGTCCACATGGTTGTGTTGGCATTCAGTGCTGCTAAGGCTACAGGATCTGTAATCTTCTGATCGCCGTCAAACCATTTCCATCTGTCAGCCATCTCTGCCAGCATATTCTGGTCTGTGTACTGGTATTTGGTTGTAAATTCCAGTTTATTGGCATTGTAAACTTTGTTTCCTACAGAGAAGTTGAAGAACAAGCTCATATCAAAGCTCTTGTACTTGAAAGTCTGGTTGAAACCGCCATAGAATTTTGGTTGGGCATTCCCAAGATCTGTTTGATCTTTTGTATCAATGATTCCGTCTCCGTTTAGATCTCTCAGTTTTAAGTCTCCTGGCTGTGCCGCTCTGTTTCCTAATGCTACAGAACTTGAAGTAGGAACGCCTTCCTTCAATTTATAAGTATTGTTGGCCGGATTAAAATCAAAATCACTGATTTCGTATCTGCCTTCTGTTACATAACCGTAGAACATTCCAACAGGCTGATTAAGTTGTACTTTGAAATCAAACAGGTTATTAACCCATCCTGAAGGTTGAAGATAAAAATCTGTCCCAGACTGTGTAAGAGGGCCTAAATCTTTTATAATGTTTTTGTTTGTAGAGATATTAAAATCTGTCTTCCAGTTGAAGTTTTCATTACTAACAATGATTGCTCCTAAACTAAATTCCAGTCCTTTATTCTGAGTTTTCCCTGAATTCTGATATTGAAATTCATATCCGGAAGTCTGAGGAATTTTCGCCAGCAACAATAGATCTTTCGTATCGGTAATGTACGCGTCAACAGATCCGTAGACCTTATTATTAAACAAAGAAAAATCGATCCCTGCATTTTTAGAAACTGTAGCTTCCCATTTGATTTGTTTATTAGGCTGAATATTTCCTGGCGCAGATCCGGTAATAATACCTGTCCCTCCTGTATATCCATATTGGCTGGAAGGGTTATAGAAAGTATCGTAGAGGAAACCTGTAATCCTGTCATTCCCAGACTGTCCATAACCGATACGCAATTTTAAATCATTTACCAATCTGGAATCTTTCAGGAAATCCTCCTCCGCAATTTTCCAGGCCAGTGACGCCGATGGAAAATTAGCCCATCTATTTGTAGGTCCAAAAGAATTGGATCCATCTCTTCTTACAGACACTGTTGCTATATATTTATTATCGTAAATATAATTGGCTCTTGCAAAGAATGATGCCAACCTTTGTGGAGGCAATACGCCTGCATACGGCGCATCCTGCCTCAATCCTTCTGGCGGAGCTGCAAGGATAATATTAGCAAAAGCCGCATTGGCAGACAATGATGTCGGTATATACCGGATTGTCATATCAGTTCTATTTCCATCTGTCTGTACGATTTCCTGACCTAAAAGGAAATCCATTTTGTGGTTGCCAATCTTCTTTTTATAGTTTAAAGTATTGGTATTGGTAATCCTCCTGGACTGATTGTTAGTTAATTGAACAACCGACATATCCGCGTTGATTCTTGACAGATAAGTTTTTGGACCGGAAAATTGTTGAATTTCCTGATCATTCTGCACATAGCCAATCACACTTTTGAAAGTCAGGTCCTTGAAAATGTTATAAGTGATAACACCATTCAGGAAAAGGTTGTCTGCATTGTTATACTTAATCTCGTTGTTGGATAGCAATACAGGATTCACAAGATTGGTTGCTGCAAAGTCGTCCGTTGCAAACTCGTCAGATCCTGCACCGGTACTTATTCCATTTTCAAAAGGTCTGTAACGTATCACGTTTCTGAGTCTGTTGGTTCCCTGGGAACCTGCTGTTGCAGTACCCGCGCCATTGATGAAAGTCTGGCTGTATCTGGCCGTCAACCCTACTTTTAATTTTTTGCTGATATCAAAATCGTACTTGAAGTTGGCCATATTTCTTTTATAGCCGGAATTGATCATAATCCCGTCCTCCTCTACGTGATTGAGGGACAGAGTAAATGCTGAAGTAGCAGTTCCTCCCGAGATATTCAAATTGTGTGTAAAGTTGAATGCCTCTTTCCCGAATACTTCTTCCTGCCAATCTCTGGTCTGGATCGTTCTGTACTGCTCTATTCCCGGCTGTGCAGGCGTGTCAGGCGTTGCTGGAGTAGGATTATAAGGACCGTACAGGCTGACAAATTTATCAACCAGTTCCTGATAACCTTCTCTGTTGTATAATTCGTATTGGTACTGTACAAATTCATACGGGCTCATAACGTCCAAAGTCTTTGCAATGGTACGAACTCCTGTATAGCCGTTATAATTGACCGTTGTTTTCGTATTTTTTCTACCGCTTTTTGTTGTGATAAGTACTACTCCATTGGCACCTCTCGCTCCGTAGATAGAAGTGGATGAGGCGTCTTTCAGCACTTCGATAGATTCTATTTCCTTTGGCGAGATCAATGACAGCGCGTTATCCATCTGGATACCGTCTACGATATACAGAGGTGCATTGTCCTGGGTGATAGAAGTACCACCACGAACCTTGATTTCCGGATCAGATCCCGGAGAACCTTCACCAAATGTCACCTGTACACCTGCCATTCTGCCCTGGATAGCCTCTGCGGCACTGTTTACCGGCATATCATTCAGCTGCTCTCCTTTTACGGAGGAGATAGAATTGGTAATGTCTTTTTTAGAAACCGTCGTATATCCTACCAGGACTACTTCGTCAATGTTTTTCTCTTTGCTGGAATCAAATTTCGTCAGTACAGCATTGATCACTGTATTGCCGTTTACTGCAAGCTCCTGCTCTTCAAATCCTTTGGACCGGATGACAAGCGTTGCATTTTTCGGTACGTTCAGCTCATAGCGTCCTGCCGGGTTGGTAACTGTGGAAAAATTGGAATTTCTCACAGTCACTTCTACACCCTGTACAGGTTTGTTCTGCTCGGAAGTTATTTTACCCGAAACTTTAATTAACTCCTGAGCCAATCCGAATGCTGGAAGCAAAAAGACAGATGCTATCGTCGTTTTAATAAAAGCACTTTGAATACCTAGTTTTAAACCACTCATAGATATTTTTTAGTTTTTATAAATTAGTAATGTTTTTTCTTCTTATATATAGTTTCAGAATTGCTTCAATCAAAAATGCAATCGATTGCACTTATATTTTTAACGATTTCTTAACTCGACTAAACTAAGATTATTTTTCAATTGGCAAACAGAAAAAATAAATATTTTATTAATATTACTGTAACATTTCAAAACAGATCTGTATTAATTAAATCACAATAACCTATAAATCAATATATTATATTTTAATTAAATTTAAATAGGATAGAGCTGCTTTCTACAAATTAACATTATTTAACAATTTTTTCCATTGATTTTAGTGGTGATAAATGCAAATGATCATCATTTTTCTTAACCAAAAATTAACTTAAGAACATCATTTTTTGAAAATTTAAGAATTTTATAACCGTTTGAGTGTTATTTTATGTTAAACTAAGGAAATCAAAATAAGCGCTTATCACTTAGATTTATATAACTAATAGTCAGTTATTTACATCTATAATCACCGTATTATTGCTGAATTTATATAGTGAGCAACAAAAATCTCAATATTGCACAGAATTAAGTGTAAATGGTCAAAATTATTAGCAATTAAATTGATACATGGACATAAATAATTGAAAATGTAGATGATAAAATACTGATAAGGTGCAATTTAAAAATTAATTCAAATTATTGTCTCTCAGATAGAATTTATATTTATATTTACAAAAATTATTTCTCGTGCCAATCAATGCAACATTAATGCAATCGATTACACAGACTTAATCATTTGTTCATATTATACCTATTAAAATGACTCAATCAGAATTCCGATACGCGCATCATCCAAACGATGCCAAAAATTACACAACAGAAGAGCTAAGAAGAGAGTTTCTTATCAACAATTTATTCGTAGAAAATCAAATCAAACTGGTTTACACAATGTATGACCGCCTAATCGTAGGTGGAATAATGCCGGTAAATCAGGCTTTAACCTTAGAAACAATCGATGAACTGAAAGCGCCGTACTTCCTCGAAAGAAGAGAATTAGGAATCATCAACGTTGGCGGAAAAGGAAAAGTAACGGTTGACGGAACGGTTTACGAGCTTAATAATAAAGAAGCCTTATATATAGGAAAAGGAAACAAAGAAGTAATCTTTGAAGCTGTAAACGGCGAACAGCCTTATTTCTATATCAATTCTGCGCCAGCTCACCACGCTTTTCCAACAAAGAAAATCACAAAAGCTGAAGCAGAAATCGTAGAATTGGGCGACGCAAAATATGCAAACAGAAGAACCATCAACAAATTAATTGTCAACAGCGTTCTGGAAACCTGCCAACTTCAAATGGGAATGACGGAATTGCACGAAGGAAGTGTTTGGAACACAATGCCTTCCCACACCCACACCAGAAGAATGGAAGCTTATTTCTACTTCGATCTGGAAGAAGGGCAAACCGTTTCACATTTTATGGGACAACCAACTGAAACGCGTCACATTTTCCTGAAAAACAGAGATGCAGTGATCTCTCCGGAATGGTCTATCCATTCAGGTGTCGGGACTGCAAATTACACTTTCATTTGGGGAATGGCAGGAGAAAATATGGATTACGGCGATATGGATGCTGTAAAAACAGACGAATTAAAATAATTTAATTTAATAAGTATTAACTCTCGCTGATTTAGCAAATCGCGCAATTTTAAAATCTGCCTAATCTGCTAAATCAGCGAGAAATTGAAATACTTTTTTAACGATATTTTTAAATGACAAATTTATTCGACTTAACAGGAAAAGTAGCTTTAATCACCGGCGGAACACACGGTCTTGGTTTGGCAATGGCAGAAGGTTTGGGATCCGCAGGTGCAGAACTTGTTGTAACGAGCACTACTCCATCTAAACTAGAAGAAGCTATCAAATATTATCAATCCAAAGGTTTCAAAGCAACAGGTTATATTTTTGATGTGACCGACGAAAAAATCGCTGCCGAAAAAGTAGCTGAAATCGAAGCAAATCACAAACAAATCGACATTCTTATTAATAATGCCGGAATCATCAAAAGAATTCCAGCTTTGGAAATGGAGATTGCTGATTTCAGAAAAGTGATCGATGTAGATTTGACAGGACCTTTCATTATGTCACAATTGGTGGCGAGAAATATGATCAAAAGAAGATCCGGAAAGATTATCAACATCTGTTCTATGATGAGCGAATTGGGCCGTGACAACGTCGTGGCTTACGCTTCGGCAAAAGGCGGACTGAAAATGCTGACCAAAAATCTGGCGACAGAATGGGCAAAACACAACATCCAGGTGAATGGAATCGGTCCCGGATATTTTGCAACGTCTCAAACTGAACCAATCCGGGTTGACGGACATCCTTTCAACGAATTTATCATCAGCAGAACGCCGGAAGGCCGTTGGGGAAATCCCGAAGACCTTGCCGGAACCGCCATTTTCTTAGCCTCAGAAGCAAGTCAGTTCATCAACGGACAAATCATCTACGTGGACGGCGGAATCCTCGCAACCATCGGAAAACCTTCCAACGAATAATATTAATAACAATAAAGATTAGACTCGATTTTAAATCTAATTTCTAAAGTCTAACATCTAACCTCTAACCTCTAGTTATGAGTACAAAACCTTTCATCACAGATACATTTTTATTAAAGAATAAATTCGCTGAAGAGTTGTATTTCAATTTTGCAGAAAAACAGCCGATCATCGATTATCACAACCATTTGCCTCCAAAAGAGATCGCAGAAAACCGCCAGTTTGATAACATTACTCAGGTTTGGATCGGTGGTGATCATTACAAATGGAGAGCAATGAGAACGATGGGCGTGAACGAAAAATTCATTACCGGAGACGCTTCTGACAAAGAAAAATTTGCAGCCTGGGCAAAAACGGTTCCGAATACTTTGAGAAATCCTTTATTCCATTGGACGCATTTGGAATTGGCCAGATATTTTGACGTTTACGATTTGCTTAATGAAAAAAACGCAGATCAGGTTTACGAAAATGTATCTGCTCAACTTCAAACGCCTGAAAAATCTGTTCACGGCTTGTTGAAGATGAGAAATGTGGAAACGGTTTGTACAACAGAAGACCCGATTGATACTTTGGAATATCATAAAACGATCAAACAAAACAATATCGGAATCACGGTGAGCACTGCTTTCCGTCCTGACAAAGCGATTTTGATTGACAATGAGGATTACAATTCTTACATCGATAAATTAGGCGAATCTGCAGGCATCGAAATTAATTCTTACCAGGATGTACAGGATGCCCTGATCAAAAGAATAGAATACTTTCACACCAACGGATGCAGATTGTGTGACCACGGATTGAACAATATTTCTTTCGAAACGTTCACAGATTCAGAAATCAACTCGATCTTTGAAATTAAGAGAAAAGGAGAAACTTTGACACCTCACCAAATTGAGCAATTCAAAACAGCAATTCTGTTGTTTTTGGGCGAGACTTACCATTCATTTGGTTGGGTTCAGCAATATCACTTGGGTGCGTTGAGAAACAACAATGCAAGAATGTTGAAAGTTCTTGGTCCAGACACAGGTTGGGATTCCATCGGCGATTTCAGTCAGGCTGTAAACCTTTCAAAATTTCTGAATACATTGGATTCCAAAGATAAATTGACTAAAACGATTATCTACAATCTGAATCCTGCCGACAACGAAATTATGGCCACAATGATCGGAAATTTCAACGATGGTTCTGTAAAAGGAAAAGTACAATTCGGTTCCGGATGGTGGTTTTTGGATCAAAAAGACGGAATGGAAAAACAACTGAACGCCCTTTCAAATATGGGATTGATCAGCACATTCGTAGGAATGCTGACCGATTCCAGAAGCTTCCTTTCGTTCCCAAGACACGAATATTTCCGCAGAGTTTTATGCAACCTGTTAGGAAACGAAATCGAATCCGGCGAACTTCCGGAAGATATGGATTTAGTAGGAAAAATAGTTTCGGACATCTGTTATAACAACGCAAAAGACTATTTCACTTTCTAAAATAAGAAGAATAATTTGGGCAGCTTTATCCGCCTTCCGCTCCCAATCTTTTTTGCACACGATTTCAGTTCAAATACAACTTTAAGTCAAAGCAAAAAAGGATTTCCGCTCAAGTCGGGCTGCAGATTCAGCATAGAAGAAGCAGTAACATAAAAAAACAATATTTGTCGTTCCGTAGGAAACCTAACGAAGTGGTTCGACGAAATCAATCTTAACAATCGAGATTCCTACGGAATGACAAAATTGAAAATAAAATTATTAAAAATGTCATCCTGAGCGGAGTCGAAGGACTTTGCGACTTAAAAACAACGAATTGCAAATCAACCTTTGCGACTTTGCGTTAAAACAAAAAAAATGAAAACAGAACAAACCTCAAAAATATTCTACAAATCCGATTCCACAGAGTGGGAAAAAATAGATGAATACATAGACCGACAGATCGTTGGTTACGACGATTCTGTAATGATGGTCAACGTTCGTTTCAAAAAAGGAGGAATTGGTTATGCACATCAACATCCACACATTCAGGTAACTTACGTTGCAGAAGGAAAATTCGAGGTCAACATTGGAGAAGATATTTCAATCCTGAAAAAAGGAGATTCATTCTTCGTTCCATCCAATGTCGTTCACGGTGTAGAATGTATGGAAGACGGCATTTTGGTTGATGTTTTCAGCCCGCACAGAGAAGATTTTATAAAATAAAAAAAATCCGGAATCTCGATTCTTTTATCTTGATTCCTAAAAATAAAAAATTAATGGGCAAAGTAGTAAGCTTTGGAGAAGTGATTATGCGATTGTCACCTGCCAACAACAGGATGATGAAGCAAAGCAACGAGATGGAATTCTTTTTCGGAGGTACAGAACTCAACGTTGCGGCATCGCTTGCAACAATGGGTTGTGACGTAAAACACGTGAGCGTAGTTTCCGACGATTTTGTGGGAGAATCTGCGTTAGCTTCCATCAAAAGTTATGGAATCGATACGACTCACATTGCAAAAAACGAACATCCTTTGGGATTGTATTTCTTGGAAGTTGGTTCTTCGGTTCGTGCTTCCAGAATTGCTTACAACCGACTGAATGGTTCTTTTGCTAACATCAATCCAAACCAAATCGATTGGGAAAATGCTTTGGAAGGCGCAGATTATTTTCACTGGACAGGCATCTCTCCTGGAATTTCGGAAAGTGCTTACATCGCTCTAAAGAAAGGTTTGCAAACTGCCAACGAAAAAGGAATTGAAATCACAGCAGATCCTGCTTACCGTTCCAACCTTTGGAAATACGGAAAAGAAGGCTTCGAAGTGTTGAAAGAATTGGTGTCCTACTCCACTATTTTCATCGGTGGCGTGAATGAAATCAATGAAATCATCGGAACAAAATTCTCTTCCGACAAAGAAAGTTTCATCGAAGCTTGTAAAGAGTTTCAGAAGCAAATGCCTTCTATCAAAAAGATATTTGACAAAGTAAGAGTCGGCGCGAGCGCAAGTACGCAGGAAACCCAAGGAAGAGCTTGGTCCAATGAAACATACTTCGAATCTGAACCAATTGAAATCCTTCAGGTTGTAGACAGAATTGGAACCGGCGATGCTTTCGCAGCAGGTTTGATTTACGGCTTATTAAACTTCGATGATGAAACCGCACTTAAGTTTGGAAACGCCGCTTGTGCCATCAAACATACAGTTCCCGGCGACATCAACCATTGCAGCGCATCCGATATTTTGGATGTGATGAATGGCGATAAAGGCGGAAGGATCAAGAGATAATTCAGACAAAAATGATTATAGATACATTAGAAAACGCTTCTCAGTATTTTTTGCTGAATCCATTATTTGAAAAAGCTTTCGACTATTTAAAAAATAAGAATTTAGATTCTTTGGAAGTTGGCTTTACAGAGATTCAGGAAGGTCTCAGAATGATTGTTTTTGATGAAATGGCCAAAACAAAAGAAGAAAGTCTTTCCAAATTCGAATGTCATAATCAAAATATTGATATCCAAATTTGTCTGAAGGGAACAGAAAATATTGGTTGGAAACCAAGGCAGAAATGCAAAAACCCAATCGGAGAATACGATGCAGAAAAAGATGTTCTTTTTTACAATGATGATCCGGATATGTTTTTCCAATTAAACGATAATCAGTTTGCTATTTTTTATCCGAATGATGTCCACGCACCAATGATTGGAGATGGCAACATCAGAAAAATAGTTTTTAAAGTAAAAATTTAAGAAAAAATGACAAAAATCCAATTAGTTACCAATGCGATCATCAATCAAGGCCTTCTGCCTTTGTATTACAACGCAGACGAAACGGTAACTTTAGACATACTGAAAGCACTTTACAGAGCCGGAATCCGCGCTGTAGAATATACAAGCAGAGGCGAATTTGCATTGAGCAATTTCACCAAAATGGTAGAACTCAGAAATGAGGAAATGCCGGGAATGCTTCTCGGAATCGGAACGATAAAAAATCTTAAACAAGCTGAAGAATACGAAAAAGCTGGCGCAGATTTCTTTATAAGCCCAGGATTTGTAGCTGAAGTTGCAGAATTTTTGATCTCAAAGCATCTACTTTACAGCCCCGGTTGTATGACACCAACGGAAATCATCGCTGCTGAAACGGCTGGCGTGACATTCGTAAAATTATTCCCGGGAAATGCTTTAGGAGCCGGATTTATGAGCGCTATAAAAGATGTTTTCCCAAATCTGAAATTTATGCCGACAGGCGGCGTTGACACCACAAAAGAAAGTATCGAAAGCTGGTTCAATGCAGGCGTTTCTGCAGTTGGAATGGGAAGCAAATTAGTCAGCAAAGAATTGATGGCTGCCAAAGATTACACGACTATTGAGAACGAAACAGTAAAAGTTTTAGAGATTATTAAATCAATAAAAGCTTCCTAGATAAAAACACAGGCAAACCAAATTACAATGAATCAAACCATACCTTCAAAACCGACGACCAATTACAGATGGGGAATTTGTGCCCTCCTTTTTGCGGCAACAAGTATCAATTATCTGGACAGACAGGTACTCTCTCTGACTTGGAAAGATTTTATCCAGCCGGAGTTTCATTGGAATAATAACGATTACGGAAACATCACCGCATTATTCTCCATTTTCTACGCTGTAAGTATGTTGTTTGCAGGGAAGTTTGTAGATTTTATGGATACCAAAAAAGGTTTTCTTTGGGCCATTGGCGTTTGGTCTGTTGGTGCCTGTTTACACGCCTATTGTGGCATTGCAGCATCTGGAATCCTTACAGGAAACTGGTTTGTAGGTTTCGAAGAATCAAAAGAAATCATCAAAACTGTAGATAATGTAGCGTTGGTTGGCAGCACAAGTGTAATGCTTTTCATCTTTGCGCGTTTCGTTTTGGCTGTTGGTGAAGCAGGAAATTTCCCTGCCGCCATCAAAACGACTGCCGAATATTTCCCTAAGAAAGACAGAGCTTTGTCAACAAGTATCTTCAATTCCGGAGCGGCTGTGGGTGCCTTATCTGCGCCATTGCTGATTCCTAGAATTGCTGAAAAATGGGGCTGGGAAATGTCATTCATCATCATCGGAATCTTAGGATTTGTATGGATGGGATTCTGGGTTTTCATTTATCAAAAACCAGAACACAACACAAAAATGAGTGTTTCCGAATTAGCATATATCCAGCAGGATCACGGTTTGGAAGAAGAATTGAGCGTGAACAAAAAAGTATCATTCGCACAATGTTTCAAATACAAACAGACTTGGGCATTTGCTTTCGGAAAGTTTATGACAGACGGCGTTTGGTGGTTTTATATGTTCTGGACTCCGGCATATCTGAGTTCGGTTTACGGAATCAAATCCAGCGACGGCGTTGGTCAGGCAGCAATTTTCGTCCTTTACACGATTACATTATTATCCATTATTGGAGGTTGGCTGCCATCCTATTTCATCAATAAAAAAGGAATGGATCCTTATGCCGGCAGAATGAAAGCAATGTTGATTTTTGCATTTTTCCCACTGTTGGCGCTAATTGCACAACCGTTAGGAAGTTATTCTTTCTGGTTGCCGGTTATCATTATCGGAATTGCCGGCGCAGGTCATCAGGCCTGGTCAGCCAATATCATGTCAACCGTTGGCGATATGTTCCCGAAAAAAGCCATCGCAACGATCACCGGAATTGGTGGAATGGCGGGCGGAGTCGGATCGCTGATTATCAACAAAGGATCGGGCGTTTTATTCGATTTTGCAGGGACAACGCAGATGGAATTTATGGGATTCAAAGGCGAAGAAGCTGGTTATTTCATCATATTTTCAATCTGTGCCGTGGTTTACCTTATCGGTTGGGTAGTTATGAAATCACTCGTTCCGGTTTACAAACCAGTGACGGATTTATAAATAATAACAAGAAATATTTGGGCAGCTTTTCCGCCTTCCACTCCCAAACCTAACGGAGTGGTTCGACGGAGTCAATCTTTTTTGCTCCAGGTTTTTAGTTTAAATAGAACTTGAGTATAAGCAAAAAAGGATTTCCGTTCAAGTCGGGCTGCAGATTCGGTTGAAAAACAAGCTTTCAGCCAACTATTAAAATTTAAAGAATAAAGAAATGGAATATCAAACAAAAACTAAACTAAACCGTGAAAACTCAGGTCTGACTGAGAAACTTCCTATAAAATTTTTACAATTCGGAGAAGGCAATTTCCTTCGTGCATTTGTTGATTATCTGATCGACAAAATGAACAAAGAAGCAGGCTTCAACGCTGGTGTAGCTGTTATTCAGCCAACTCAGGGCGGACTTGTAGATATGCTGGAGGAGCAAAATAACCTTTACACACTTTTCGTAAGAGGTGTGAAAAAAGGAGAAATTGTGGACGACCAGAGAGTAATCTCAGCAATCCAAAGATCATTAAGTCCTTACACGCATTATCAGGAATATCTTGATCTGGCGAAAGGCGAAGATCTTGAATTCATTTTATCAAACACAACAGAAGCCGGAATCGCTTTTGACGAGTCCGAAACAACTTTGGAAGCCGGACCACATAAGAATTTTCCTGCAAAAGTGACTGCTTTCCTCTATGAAAGATTCAAGCATTTCCAAGGTGCTGAGGACAAAGGCCTTCATATCATTCCTTGTGAATTGATCGAAAATAATGGATTAACATTAAAAAAACACATCCTTCAGTACGCTCAACTTTGGAACCTTGAAGAAGGTTTTCCAAATTGGGTAGAAAACAGCAACTCTTTCCACAACACATTAGTAGACAGAATTGTACCCGGATATCCAAGAGAAGAGAAAGACGAATACGAAGCTAAATTTGATTACGACGACAATCTGATGGTGGTTTGCGAAGCATTTTTACTTTGGGTAATCGAAGGTGATGACAAACTGAGAGCTAAAATTCCTTTCGATAAAATCGATGATCAGGTTTTAATTGTTGATGACATCACACCTTACAGAACCAGAAAAGTAAGAATCTTGAATGGCGCTCACACAGCAATGTTGGCCTTCTCAATCCTGGACGGAAAAGAAACAGTGAAAGAAGCCATCGATGCAGAATTCGCCGGAAAATTCATTTCCGATACGGTTTACAACGAGATCATCCCAACCTTAGATCTTTCAAAAGAAGAGTTGACGGCTTTCGCTGAGGAAGTCTTTGACAGATTCAGAAATCCATTTTTGAAACATCAGCTTTCCAGTATTGCATTGAATTCGGTTGCTAAATTCAAAGTGAGAGTATTGCCAAGTTTGTTGCAATATGTTGCCGACAAAAAAGAATTGCCAACCAATCTGACGTTTGCTCTTGCAGCACTAATCAGATTTTACCAAGGTGAATTCAACGGAAAAACGCTTCCAGTGATGGATGACGCAACCGTTTTGGAAAGATTTAAAGCAATCTGGTCAACCAACGATCTTGGCGAAGTTGTAAAAGCAACTCTATCTGAAACCAGTTTCTGGGATCAGGATCTGACACAAATTCCTGGATTAGCGGAAGCTGTGACAAAAGCATTAAAAGAAATCGATGCCAACGGAATTGAGCAAGGTTATAAAAATTTCATTCAATAGTCTTTATTTGGCTTCGAGAACCTCAGCCTGACAAAGGTTGACAGACTTCTATTCATTCTGAGTGTGTGAAAGAACTGACAAATCCGCAGCCCGACTTGAACGGAAATCCTTTTTTGCGTGTACACGAGTTCTTTTTAAACTGAAATCGTCTTGCAAAAAAGATTGGGAGTGGAAGGCGGATTAAGCTGCCCCAATAATTATTAAATGACAAACAATTAATTTTTAAAATACTTAAAAATTATGAAAAAAGTATTAAAAGTAAATCCAAAAGATAACGTAGTCGTTGCACTAATGGATCTTTACGCAGGCGAAATCGTTGATCTCGATGGAGCTATTTACAATGTTTTAACGGATACAAAGGCTAAACATAAATTTGCCGGCGAACATTTCGAAGCCGGAGACCAAATCATCATGTACGGCGTTGTGGTTGGGAAAGCCAATCAAACGATCCAAAAGGGCGAAGTGATCACCACTGAAAATGTGAAACACCAAAGCGAACCGGTTTTCAAAAAAACGGGAGATCTTGGCTGGACGCCGCCTAATGTTGATAAATGGAAAGATAAAACCTTCAACGGCTACCACCGTTCTGACGGACAGGTCGGAACCAAAAATGTGTGGTTATTTTTCCCATTGGTATTCTGTGAAAACAAGAATATCGAGAAGCTGAAAGATATTTTCGAAAACGAATTGCTACCGAAAAAAGAAGTGTCGTACAAGAATTTTTTACGTTCTTTAATTGAAGAAAAAAATGTGGAAGAACTTGAAGACACTTCTAGAAATGAGAATCTTCTGGACAATATCGAAGTGAAATTTATCAATCATCAAGGTGGTTGCGGCGGAATTCGACAAGATTCTGAACTGTTGGCAAAATTGCTTGCTGGTTACGTGAACAATCCGAATGTTGCTGGTGCAACGGTTCTCAGTTTAGGCTGCCAAAATCTTCAGGTTGATATTTTTCAAAATGCTTTGAAAGAAATGAGCCCGAATAATGATAAAGAAATTCTGGTTTTCGAACAACAGAAAATCGGAACGACGGATAAAATGTTCCAAATGGTGATTAAGGATTCTTTTGAAGCCATTAAAAGAGCCAATAAGATCCAACGTCAGCCAGCGCCGGTTTCAAAAATCAGCATTGGTCTGGAATGTGGCGGATCCGATGGATTCTCAGGAATATCGGCCAATCCTGCGTTGGGAATTGTTTCAGATATTTTTGCATCATTGGGCGGAAAAACAATTTTGGCAGAATTCCCTGAATTGTGCGGCGTAGAGCAGGAACTGATGAACCGATGTGTAGACGAGGAAAAAGCTGATAAGTTTTTATCATTAATGAAAGCTTTCGAAAAATCCGTTGTGGATGCCGGTTCAGGTTTCGATATGAATCCATCGCCAGGAAATATCAAAGACGGACTGATCACCGATGCGATGAAATCTGCCGGTGCTTCCAAAAAAGGAGGAACGGCGCCAATCGTGGATGTTTTGGATTACGGCGAGTATATTTCAAAACCAGGCCTTAACCTTTTGAACACGCCAGGAAACGACGCCGAATGTACCACAGGATTGGTAGGATCTGGCGCAACAGTCGTTTTATTCACGACAGGTCTGGGAAATCCGATGGGAAATCCAATCGCACCGGTTGTGAAAATATCATCCAATACAGCTCTTATCGGCAGAATGTCGGATATCATTGATGTGAATGCAGGAACTGTGATCACCGGCGAAAAAACCATTCAGGAAGTTGGTGAGGAGATCGTAGATTATATTATAGAACTGGCGAGCGGAAACGTAGAAACGAAAGCAGATCAGTTGAAACAGGATGTATTTATCCCTTGGAAAAGAGGGGTTTCATTATAATTTTTTTAATTTTTAAGGTTTTTATTTTCTTGAGCACTCTTTTCGAAGGGTGCTTTTTTTTATGAAGATGTTAGAGATTAGATTTTAGAAATTAGAATAAATAAAAAATAACTATGAGTTAATCTAATTCATACATTTGGAAACTTAATTATAAAAATGAGCCAGCAATATCAGACTATTATCAATCGTGTTTTTCGTCAGATCAAAAATGAAGAAAATCCTGGCGAAGTCGCATCATACATTCCGGAACTTGCCAATGTTGATCCTGATCATTTTGCAGTTTCCATCAAATTAATTAGCGGTGAAAATTACAGTTGCGGCAATCATCAAACCAGATTTTCTATCCAGAGTATTTCCAAAGTGCTCCTGCTCTGCTTGGTTTACAGGGATATTGATGAGAAAATTTGGGAACGCGTGGATGTAGAACCTTCGGGCAATCCCTTTAATTCTCTCGTCCAGCTGGAATCTGACAACGGCATTCCCAGAAATCCTTTTATCAATGCCGGTGCGCTTGTCATTTCTGATATTTTAATTGATTTATTTGATGATCCTGAGAAGGAATTTCTGAGTTTCATAAGAGATATTACAGATTCTCAGACTATCAACTATCATGAAACGGTTGCAAAGAGCGAACTGAAAATTGGCTTCCGTAACGCGGCACTTTGTAACTTCATCAAATCATTAGAAAATATTAAAAACGATCCAGATGAAGTCTTAAATCTTTACAGTTTAATTTGTTCCGTGGAAATGAATACTCTGGAACTTTGCAATGCTTTCACGTTCCTTGCTAATGGCGGCAAAAAGATCTCAGACAACAAAGAAATTTTGACCAGAAGCCAAACCAAAAGAGTAAATGCGATAATGCAGACCTGCGGTTTTTACGACGAATCCGGCGAATTCTCTTTCCGAGTTGGACTTCCCGGAAAAAGTGGTGTTGGCGGCGGAATTGTCGCCCTATTTCCCGGAAGATATGTCATCACCGTTTGGAGTCCGAAACTAAATCCCAAAGGAAACTCTTACCGCGGCATGAAGTTTCTGGAACTTTTCACCACCGAAACTGAAGAATCGATTTTCTGATATTAAAACAAAAAAATAGCGACAAGAAATCTCATCGCTATAATAAATTATGTCGGAAAAGAATAAAAATTTGCTTGTTCTCTCCCGATTTCTCAGGTATAAAGGTTCAAATGTAACCAGTGCAAAAATATTTCGCTCATTCCTGATTATTTTATTTTACTGAATATCAATAACATCGTTTCTCTGTCAAGGCTTTCCATATCGATTAGATTTAATGATTTTACCATTTTCAAAGTGGAAGTTTTGTAGTGTTGAAAATGTGGCGTCTGCAAATGAAACTGATACGCATCTTTGTCAGCATAGATTTCGACGATTCTAATCTGAGTCGGATTTTTGTGCTCATACATTGGGAAAATAGCAATCACACCTTTCTCTAATTTTACCGAAGCAGAAGCTTCCTCTTTCAGAATAGATTTGTATTCTTCTAAAAATTCAGGAACAATTTCGATTTCTGAGATTCGAACCATCATATCATTTTCTATGACTGGAACAAGCGGTTTTCCGATGATTTTCCGGACTGTATTGGCCTGAGTTTTACTGACTGATTCCTCTATCAGATCTGCCAATTGTACCAATTGATTTTCCGTAATTCCAGTATTATTCCCCATAGTAATGTGCGATTGTAATTGAGATTCAACGCCCGACAATGAAGCCAAAGCAGAAATGGTAACCAATTCTCTCTGCTGAAAACTCAGAACATCGCTCACAAAAATATCTGCAAACAAATGTTCTTTCAGAAACGCATCAATTCGAGGAACAAATTCCCCAAATCCTGGTGCCGGTTTAGATTGCGGAGTTTTCGTAAGAGTTTCCAACGTTTTTCTGCCCTGCTCATATTTATCAGCGACATTATTTTCCACAACGATTTTCTTGCCTTCTGTATCTTTAATTCCTTTTGATTTTCTTTCATCCAAAACAGTTTTAAAAGTGTTAATTGCATTCAGACTTCTCGGAAAACCACAATACGCATACAATTGAGTAAGCGCTTCTTTGATTTCATTAACCGTTAAACCTTCATCCAATCCTTTATTTAAATCTATTTTTAAATGTTCTGAATTTCCAGTCGCCGTGGATGCAGAAATCTTTACAAGGCTCTGCTCTTTCGGATTTAAAGTTTGAATTTCTCTCGCTGTTTGTGCATTCATTGTTGTAAAACTTAATGTTAGGGAAAACAGAATAATCCAGTGAAAAAATTTGCTTTTAATCATCACTATTATTTTTGATTGGCATTTGCGTATTCTTCATCTGAAACAGCTTCCAGCCAAGTATTTTCATTCTTCTGCGGATTACCGTTCGTTGCCAGATGTGAAAACCAACTATTTGCCGTTGCACCGTGCCAATGCTCGATATTTGGAGCAATTTCAACAACATCTCCAACTTTCAGATGGCGTGCCCTTTTTCCTCTTTCCTGGTACAAACCTTCGCCACCAACGACAATCAAAAGCTGTCCGCCGGTATGACTGTGCCAATTGTTTCGGCAACCGGGTTCAAAAGTCACATTGGAAAGTGGAATATTTAAATCTTTGTTGCTTGTGAGCGTGGCCAGATAAGATTTACCGGTAAAATATTTTTCAAAAGCAGTGTTTTCTTCGCCTGTCGGAAAATCACTTAGTTTGGGAATGTTTGGATTCATCTTATTTTGATTATTTGTTTTTTGTGCCGGCAGAAACTGAGCCAACATTAAAAGAATTATTAGTGTAAAATTTTTATTATCTTAATTTAACCAACAAAGTTCGGCAAAAGAATTCTGGATACGGATATACTTATTACTGTATTGCTTACCATTTTTACTGATTTCACAGAAACAAAAAAGTCTATCTGCCAACTGCAAACAGACCTTTTAATTTCTTACAATTTATTTCAAATTGGTTTTAAAGAAACTTTCCAGCTTATCAAACGGAATCACATCTACTTTATCATATAAATCGGTATGAACAGCGTTGGGAACGATCACTAATTCTTTTGGTTCGCTGGCATTCTGATAAGCCGTTTCACTAAAATATCGTGAATGAGCTTTTTCGCCTGCAATAATCAAAACAGGTCTTGGCGAAATCTCTTTGATGTAAGTCAAAATCGGCATATTCATAAATGAAAGTGGTGTCGTTGCTGTCCAAGCGTTCCCGGAATTTACCGAACGTTCGTGATATCCTCTTGCTGTGCGGTAATAATCGTAGTATTCTTTCAGAAATTGTGGCGCATCGGCTGTCAAAGCTTTGTTGGATTCCGGTCCGTAGGCAAACGATTCTTTTTCAGCATCTTTCCAACGTTGAGCACCCAAATCTTCCAATGTTTTGGTTCTCTCTTCAAGCGTAACTACATCATTATAACCTTTCGACATCACTCTTGTCATATCATACATTGTTGAGGCAGCCACAGCCTTTACGCGTTTGTCGATAGCTGCCGCATTCAGGGCAAAACCACCAAAGCCGCAAACACCGATAATTCCGATTTTGTTTCTGTCGATATTTTTTTGAATGCCTAAAAAATCAACCGCAGCACTAAAATCTTCCGTATTAATTTCGGGTGAAGCTAAGTTTCTTGGTTCGCCTCCACTTTCCCCGGTGTAAGACGGGTCGAATGCCACAACTGCAAAACCACGTTCCGCCATTTGATTGGCGTACAAACCAGACGATTGTTCTTTCACCGCTCCAAAAGGTCCGCTGATGGCTATTGCTGATAATTTTTCGTTTCCTGCACTTTTTGGAAGGTACAAATCGCCCGAAAGCGTGATGCCATAACGGTTTTTGAAGCTTACTTTCTGACGCGTTACTTTATCACTTAGCTGGAATGTATAATGTTCTTTTGATGTGTTCATTTTTTCTGAATTTGATTTTATTTTCTGTGCAAATAATAGTCCTGACAGTAGAAACAATATTGCGATTGCCAATGCTCTTTTCATTTTGTTCTTGTTATTTTTTATTAATGGAATACTGCTCGTAGGTTACTGCTTCTTCCCAATTTACAATTCCTTTTTCCGTGTTGGGAACAATGTATAATTGCTGCAAACCTACATCAGCACTGGCTTCGTGCCAATGGCGAACGTTTGGCGGACATTTTACCACGCTGCCTTTTTTAATGATTTCAATGGGTTGACCTTTGATTTGATGATAACCAACTCCATCGGTAATTATTAAGATTTGACCCGCAGGATGACTGTGCCAATTGCTTCTAGCTCCAGGCTCGAAATAGACATTGCCAACCGCTGTTGTAAAAGTAGAATCTGCATCTACCAAACCGATATTGTACGCATTTCCTGTAAATAGATCTTGTGAACCTTTTTCACCTTTTGGGAAAATTTGGGCGAGTTAGTTTCTATCGGAAATTAATTTTTCCTGATTTTTATTTTCGTTGCAAGCCATTGTCAATACAGAAACTGTAAACGCCAAAGCCAATTTTAAACTATTTTTCACAATGATTTGATTTTAATTAATTTCAAATTTTACAGTTATATTTCCGGCACCCAAAGCAGAAGCAAGTCCGTTTGGATTATCAAGGTATCCCAGTTTTGTGTAGTTGTAAGTCGTATTTAAATTCTTGTAGAAAAGCACCAGCACGTTGTTGCCATAAAGCATTAAGTCGCCAACCTTCAGATCACCACCAGCCGACGCATTTGTCGGAAGTGGATTTGGCAGATCATAATATTTTTCATTTCCATTCAATTCAGTCATATTGATGCTGAGTGGTAAGCTCGCTTTAAAGACATTAGCACTTGGATTGTCGTATAATGTCGCCGTAAAAACTGCCGTTCCGATCGTAATTTTCATTTTTGTTGTTGAAGGATTAATATTTCCGTAGACATTATTTTCCGTAGGCGTTTTGTCGTCATCTTTATTGCAACTTGCGGTGCCAAACGAAAAGGTAAAAAGTGTCAAAACCACTATCAAAGTTTTTATTTTCATCATTAACTTTTCTAAGGTTGAACACTCTTAATAACTTTCGCAGGAATCCCTCCCACGATTGCATTGTCGGAAACATCTTTAGAAACTACTGCTCCTGCAGCTACAACTGCATTTTCACCAACCGTTACGCCGGGCAAAATGGTGGCGTTGGCTCCAATCCACGCATTTTTTTTGATATGAATGGCTTTTGGAATTAAAGAATGACGGTCATCAGCAGAGGTTGGATGTCCTTCCGAAAGCAAACTCACTTTGGGAGCGATAAAAACATTATCTTCGATGGTAATTCCGCCTAAGTCCAGGAAAACACAGTCAAAATTGATGAAAACATTTTTTCCGACTGATATATTTTTGCCGTAATTGATGTACAAAGGTGTAAAAAGATTGACGCTTTCGTGAATGGGTTTTCCTGTAATCTGGCTCAGAAAGTTCCTTACCTCTTCCGGTTCTGTGGCGTTATTCATTTGAAGCAACAGTTTCTTAGTTGCAAAAGAAGCTTCAAGCATCCTAAAAGCTTCAGGGTCGTTTGGCGCAATGGTTTCTCCATCAGTTAGCCTTTCAAAAATATCTTTTGTCTGCATTTTTAAATTTTATCTGACAAAATTAAGTGTAATCTGTAAGAGTTTTATTACATTTATATCGCAATTAATGTCAAATATCACTTATTCTCATCTCATCTATTATTTTAAGAAATATGACAGATCATCAAAAAGTTATACTCTGCAAAGCATCTTCGGTAGATCAGTTTCAAGATGATTTTTATATTAAATTTCATACGCACATTTTCTGTCAGACCGGAGTAATAAAATTTATCTTCAACGGAAAGCAGTATACCGGCAAAAAAGGAGAGTTTATCTTTTGGCTTGCAGGAATAAATGTTTCGGATTTGATTTTATCTAAAAATTTTAAAGCCACCGTCTTGTTTGTTGACAAAAACTTACTGACTTCGAATCTGCCCAGTGCAACAGCGAGTATTGACAGCATCATCCATTCCAAAGAAAATCCAATTCTGCATCCTGATCAGGAAGACAAGGAGAAGATTTTGAAGAATTTTCAATTGCTGTACAATAAATCGCAGGAAACAAACCATCGTTTTTATGATGAAATACTGAAACTTCAGATGCAGATTTTCCTGCTGGAAATGTGGCACATTTTTGAAGATGAGCTCGACAGAAGGAAAAGAAGTATGCAGAGCGGAACATTGTACGAACGCTTTATACAGTTGGTACAGGAACATTGTATGAAACAACGGGAAGTGCAGTTTTACAGCGAAAAGCTGAACATCACGCCAAAATATCTTAATTATATCTGCAAGATAAATACCCGCATAACGGCTTCGGAATGGATTCAGCGCAATGCCAGAGAACGCATCATCCTGCTTTTACAGAACAAAGATCTCAATATTTCAGAAATCGCTGACCAAATGGAATTTTCGAGCCGGTCGTTTTTCACAAGGTATGTGAAAAAAGTTTTAGGTGTTGCTCCCAAAGAATATCGGGAGCGGATCTAGTTTTTTATTTAATTGATTTGAGCAAAAAACAAGTTTGGATCTGCAACTGTGAAAAACACAACGACAGTTTAAGCCAATAAGAAATTAAACTGTCGAATAGATTTCAGGAGTATTCTGAATTATGCCCATTAAGCCTACTTTTTAAAAACTTCTTCCCTATGTTTTATTCCCCACGCTTTCAAAGCATCAATAATTGGTGTTAATGTGTTGGCGTAAGGCGTCCATTTGTAGGTGATTTTTACGGGATAATCATTTGTCACAATTCGCTCTATTAATTTGTGCTGCTCCAGCTCTTTCAGTTCTTTGGCCATCGCTTTTGGCGTAATGCCTGGAATACTTTCCTGAATATCGGTAAATCTCTCGTTGCCCACACCTACAGAAATGATAATCGGCAATTTCCATTTTCCATTTATTACAGCCAACGCATCTCTCACTGGTTTCACGCTGTCCAGGCACGATAAATAAGGTTTTTTTCCAGCCATATTAATTTTATTTTATAATAAATCCACTTTCCTTTTGGAAACTACTATACAAAGTAAAGTAATTTTAATTTAATTTTGTAGAATTAATTTAAAAATCTTTAAAATGAAAATAGGAATTATAGGCATTGGCCACATCGGAAAAACATTCGCCCTAAAATTAGCCGCGGCCGGTCATCAGGTATCAGTAGCCAACTCAGGCGCTCCGGAAAACATCAATCGTGATGTTCTTGCAACTGGCGCAAAGGCGGTAACTGCTCAGGAAGCAGTATTGGATAAAGAGGTGATTATCTGTCAGTTCCTTTAAATAGCATACCGGCTGTTGCGCCGCTTCTATCCTCAGTACCGGAAAATGTTACAGTAATAGATACTTCCAATTACTATCCTGCAAGAGACCAGAAAATTGAAAGTTTGGAAGTCGGATTGGCAGAAAGCTTATGGGTTACAGAACAGTTGGGGCGACCAGTTGCTAAAGCCTGGAACGCAATTGGGTCTCAGTCACTCGAAAGAAATGGAAAACCATCCGGAACTGATTCCCGCCTTGCTATTCCTTTTGCGGCTGACCGTGAGAATGATATAACGGTAACGGCGCAATTGATTGAAGAAACAGGTTTCGACGCTTTTTATTCCGGCCCGATTGCTGATTCGTGGAGACAGCAGCCTGGTGCGCCCGTTTACTGTACGGATCTTAGTCTGGATGAAATGCAGTCTCTAATTAATAAAGCAGAAAAAGAACGTCTGCCGGGAAGACGCGATTTAGCCTTCGCAGCAATGATGGAAAGAATGAGTAGCGAAGAAACAAATCCGGAAGCTGGTTTTGCATTGCGTCTGAGCCGTGTTCTGTATATCTAATTCTAAATGATTAAAAATGAGTGATTTGGAAGATAATAATAATCATTTGAGCGCTGATAAAAAGCAGATGGATTCTGGATTTCGCCCGATATAAATGCTGACGGAATTGATGCTTTTGTAGATGAAGTTGTTCCCATTCTACAGGAACGTGGCATTTTCCATAAAGAATATGAAGGCAAAACTTTAAGGGAAAACATTGGCGCACCCGAACAGTATGGAATTGACCCACGGGTTTAGCCTAAAATTTAAACAAATCAAAAATTATATCAAATGAAAATAGGAATTATCGGCACAGGCGCCATTGGTGGAACCATTGCTAAAAAAATGGTTAAAGCCGGACATACCGTAAAAATAAGCAACTCTAAACAAGGTGCAGAACTAAACGCCAAAGCTGAAGAACTGGGAGCGATAGCTTCGACAACTGAAAATGTTGTACAGGATATGGATGTTGTCGTAATTTCCATACCAACAGTCGCCATTCCAACTTTGCCGAAAGATTTATTCGCAAATATTCCGGAGAATGTGATTGTTGTTGATACTTCGAACTACTACCCTTTCCGGGATGCTGATATTGAAGAAATCAAAAACGGAAAAGTGGAAAGTACCTGGGTTTCTGAACAATTGGGAAGACCTGTTGTAAAAGCTTTCAACAATTTGTTGGCTGAAACACTGGAAAATGGCGGAAAAGAAGCCGATGCAGAAGACAGAATTGCAATGGCAGTTGCAGGAGATGACGCCGAAGCAAAAAAAGTGGTTGCAGAATTGATTAATGATGCAGGTTTTGATACAGTTGATGCAGGAAATCTTTCGGAATCCTGGCGGCATCAGCCGGGAACACCTGCATATTGCACAGAACTTAATTCAGAAGAATTAAAACAGGCCTTAGCTGAAGGCGTGAGAGAAGAAGCTCCGGTGAAAAGAGACGAAGCGATTGCCGGACTTTCTGCAATGAAATCTTATCCTTCTCATCCTGAAGTTGTTGCGTTTAACCGGGCTTTGTTTGAGAAAAATCCTAAAACGAAAAGAGAATAAATTAACAAAAGGTAGTATTTAGAGCAAAATCTAAATTAAACATCTAAAAAAGAAGAAAACAGAAATTCTTTTTAAAAACTGAATGGAATTGTAAAAAGTCATACCTTTGATTTTTACAACAAAATGAGTATCACTACCATCAAAGAGTTTTATCAGGACATTCTTGGCGAAAGCTGTCCCGACATTGATTCATTTCTCACCGAAAATATCAATAAAGATATCGGTCATTTCAATGTTTTTGATATTTCTAAAATTTTCAGAGCAAGCAAATCGAAACCTGAAATGCCTTATAACAGAAGAACTTATTACAAAATAAGTTTAATAAACGGGCAAAACAAAGTAGAATATGCTGACAAAACGATTGAGATAGAAGACTGTGCTATCCTTTTTGCATCACCGAAAGTTCCGTATAATTACAACAATCAGTGCGTCACGAATCAGTCGGGTCATTTTTGTGTTTTCACCAAAGATTTTTTGCCGACAAACAAAATAGGAACTGAAATAGACAATCTGCCCGTTTTCTCGCCGCAAAGCGATTTCGTATTCCAGATTTCCACAGAACAGTATCATCAGTTTGAAGGTGTTTTCCTGAAAATGCACGAAGAAATCAATTCGGATTATCTTTATAAATACGATTTGCTGAGAAATTATGTGATGGAACTGATCCATACCGGCCAGAAACTGAAACCCATCCGTCCCTCAGAAAACAGTAAAACCGCCGCATCCAGAACCACGACTCTGTTTATAGAATTATTGGAAAGACAGTTTCCCATAGAAAACATCAGTCAGCTTTTAAAACTAAGGACACCGGCAGATTTTGCAGGAATATTAGGCGTTCACGTCAATCATCTGAACAGAGTTCTGAAAGAAACCACAGGAAAAACCACCGGCGAAATCATCGGAAGCCGGATTTTTCAGGAAGCAAAATTATTACTTGCGCAAACGCAGTGGAATATTTCTGAAATCGCTTTCACTCTGGGCTTTGAAGAAGTAGCCCATTTCTCTAATTTTTTCAAAAAGCACGGACAACAGTCGCCGCAGCATTTCAGAGAAGTAATGATTGTTTGATTTTCACAAATTTTGATTTGATTTATGCAAATACTCAAACTGGTAAATTTTCCAACTTTGTACTATTAATTAAAACAAATAAAATGGCAGATAAAATAGCATTAGTTACAGGCGCAAGCCGCGGATTGGGTAAAGATTCTGTAATCGCCCTTGCAAACAAAGGATTTGATATCATTCTGACTTATCAAACTAAAAAAGAAGCTGCTGATGAAGTGGTGAAAGAGATTGAAAACTTAGGCCAGAAAGCATTTTCTTTGCCTTTGGACATTTCTTCAACGGCAGGTTTCGACCAGTTTGTGAATGAAGTTAAAAGTATTTTAGACACAAAATTTAATTTTGCAAAACTGGACGCATTGGTAAATAACGCAGGAATCGGGATCAACGAAAGTTTTGAAACCACAACGGAAGAAATTCTGGATTCGATGACAAATATTCACTTCAAAGGTCCATTTTTCCTGACTCAAAAATTATTGCCGTTGCTGAATGACGGAAGCAGCGTTGTGAACACTTCTTCAGGATTGGCAAGATTTTCATTTGCAGGATATTCAGCTTATGGTGCGATGAAAGCGGCGGTAGATTCTTTATCAAGATACCAGGCTGTAGAATTGGGCAGCAGAAAAATAAGAGTAAATTCTATTGCTCCCGGAGCGATTGAAACGGATTTTGGAGGTGGAGCAGTTCGTGACAGTGCAGATTACAACAATTTGATTTCGTCGCAAACTGCTTTGGGTAGAGTTGGTTTGCCGGATGATATCGGAAGCGTAGTTGCGTTTCTTTGTTCAGACGATTCCAAATGGATTAATGCGCAAAGAATCGAAGTTTCGGGCGGATTTAGAATTTAATTTGGCTTATAAAAATTAAATCCCATTCAGCGAAATGTTGAATGGGATTTTTTGATGTTCATTTACTTCTCCAATTTACCAATCGCCTTCAGCATATCAACTCCTTTTCCAAGAACCGGTTTGAAAAGGTCTCCTTTTTCTTTCAAACGCTCCAAAGCATTATGAATATTAAAGTCTGTAGGTTTTAATCCAACTTTGACCTCGTCCCATTCCAGCGGCATAGAAACGCTTGCGCCCTCTTTCGGACGGAGGCTGTAGACGCTGGCCAACGTTTGTCCGCGGCGGTTTTGGAGATAATCGAGGTAGATTTTATTCTTATCCCGCTTTTGCAGACTTCGCTCCAGCGTCGTGGTATCGGGCAATTTCTGCTGAACCATCTGCATCAGAAGATGACCAAAATCTTTGACCTGATCATAACTGTACTGCGCTCCCATCGGAATATAAATGTGAATCCCCGTACTTCCTGAGGTCTTCGGATAACCTTTGACTCCGGCTATATCCAGAATTTCTTTCACAGCAAGCGCCGTTTCTATCACATCTTCAAAGGTATTTTTTTCAGACGGATCCAGATCCAAAACCAGATAATCGGGATTGTCAGCTTTCGGAAGTCTGCTTGTCCAGACATTCAGTTCTATACAGCCCAGATTGTTGAGATAAGCCATCGTTTCTTTATCATTACAAATGATGTAATTGATGTATTTATCACTGCTTTCAGAGAAAACTTTTTGAATCTCAATCCAATCCGGCGTCTCTTCCGATGCATCTTTTTGGTAAAAACTCATCCCTTTGATACCGTTCGGAAATCTGTTCATAGACTGCGGACGGTTTTTCAGATGCGGCAGTATATATTTGGCCACACTTTGATAATAATCGATAACATCGCCTTTGCTCACATCGTCATCGGGAAAATAAATCTTGTTCTGATTGGTCAGTTTGAGTTCCTGTTTTCCGATTTTTTTATTCGTGTCATTCTTGGCAGTTCTGGTTTTTGGTTCTGGCTTTTTCACATTTTCATTTTTTAATTCATTTTCAGCGTTGAATTGTACATCTTCAGGCTTTACGTCATCACGCAGTCTGAGAAAAACCGGATGTCTGTAAATATGATCTTTAGTGATCTCCGTAAATTTGATTTCCGCAACCAGCCCTGGCTTCACCCAAGTGGCTTTGGCATTGGTTTTCGGTGTTATTTTGAAGGCCGATCTGTCAGTAATCAGAGGTTCCATGAGTTGATGAATTTCAGAGAGTTTTTTATCATTAAAACCGGTTCCCGTGTGACCGCAAAACACTATTTCACCATCAATATATTTGCCCAAAATAAGCGATCCAAACTTACTTCTGGAGCCTTTTGGTTCTGTATAACCGCAGATCAAAGCCTCATCGGTTTGATTGATCTTAATCTTCAGCCATTCAGAACTTCTGACATTTTCCCGGTAAATGCTGTCTGTTTTTTTTGCAACAATTCCTTCGAGCCCCATATCATTGGCGGCCTGGAAAAAATCTTTGCCATTTTTTACAATGTGATCCGAAAACTGAATGACATCATTCTGAACCAAAGCATCTTTCAGCAGTTCTTTCCGTTGTAGATAGGTGAGGTTTTCGGTAGAATGACCATTGAGCCACAGGAGATCAAAAACCTGATAAATTAGAGCCAGATTGGGATTGTCACCAATTCTTTGCAGCCATTGAAAGTTGGGTTTTCCCTTCTCGTCGTAGGCTACAATCTCGCCGTCCAGGATCATCTCGTGCTCCTGAAGCTTCAGCGAATTGGTTACTTTTTTAAATTTCTGTGAAAAATCCAGAGCGTTTCTGGAGTAAAGTTTAATATCATCATTCCTCAAATCAGCGATGGCGCGGTAGCCGTCCCATTTGATCTCAAACGCCCAATCTTCTGCATCAAAGGCTTCATCGGTTGTTTTGCAGAGCATCGGCGTGATGACGTCTGACAGCTTTTTCTCGCCGGAGAGTGCCGGAGTATAGTTTTTAAAATGCTTTATAGTTTCTGAGGCGGCGTTTTTTTTTTACCGCCCTTCCCTTCCAGATATGCTGTCACTTTGGAATTTTTTGAGGTGTGCTCTTCTGCGTTATAGTCATCATCCACTGCAAAGTCATCTTTATGTTTGATCAGCAGCCAGGCATTGTCGTCCTTTGGATTTTTTATTTTGACTAAAGCAAATTCACCTTTCATCTTTTTGCCCTGAAGGATAAATTTCAGGGAGTTTTTATGAAGTTCTGCGCGCATCACTAGATCATCACTTTTCCCTTCCACTTTTTCAATGGGTTCATAGGTGCCCTCGTCCCAGATTTCAACTTCACCAGCACCATAATTGCCTTTCGGAATACTGCCTTCGAACGTTCTGTAATCATAGGGATGATCTTCCACCATCATTGCTAATCTCTTGTCAGCAGGATTGAGGGAAGGACCTTTGGGAACGGCCCAACTTTTCAAAACGCCTTCCATTTCAAGACGGAAATCATAATGCAATCTGGACGCGGCGTGTCTCTGAATAACGAATTTCAGCTTTTTCCCGCTTGCCTTTTCCTTTCCGCTTGGTTCTGAAGTTTCTTTAAAGTTCCGTTTTTTATTGTAATCCTCGAGTGCCATAATTTATAAATGATAAATGATAGTTGATAAGCGAATTATTTAATCTTAACTTTCTTCTCTCTTTCTAGCCAGCTTTTTTCTTTTTGCCTTCCAGACTGGCTTTCAGCATAGCCATAAGGTCAGAAGTTTTGCCTTCCGGTTCTTTGATGTCTGCCAGTTTCACTTTTTTACCTTTTGCTTTTTGCTTAATGATTTTCAGAAGATCTTCATTGTAGGTGTCTGTGTATTTTGTAGGATCGAAAGTGCTTGCCAAGGATTTTATCAGCGCTTCTGCCATCTTAAGTTCTTCTGGCTTGGGAGCTTTTCCTGCAGGAATCTTCAAATCTTCATAATCTCGCATCTCAGCAGGATAACGCATCCTATTGACCATCAATATCTTATCATCAAACGGACGGATAAGGCAGAGGATTTCTCTTTCTCTTAAAATAAACGAACCAATTCCTGCCATTTTTGTTTTCATCAATGATTTTAACAACAACTTATATGCGGCTTCACCATTTTTTTGAGGTTCAAGAAAATACGGCGTTTCGAACAGTGCAGGATCTACTTCGTCTTCTTTTACAAATTGCAAAATGCTGAGAACTTTAGATTTTTCTGGACTAGCTGCCGCAAAATCCTCATCATCCAAAACGATATATTTATCTTCCAGTTTATAGCCTTTCACGATATCTTCCCAGACTACTTCTTTCCCCGTTTTCTCGTTCACCCGTTTGAATCTGATATTACTGAAGTCATTTTTGTCCAGCATATCCAGATCCAGCGTGCTGGAGTCTGTTGCAGAATACAACTTGATAGGAATATTTACCAGTCCAAAACCTATGGCGCCGTTCCAGATTGCTCTCATAATTCAGTATTTTGATTTGATATTAATAATGATCAATAATTAGCAACTTTCTACAAGAAATATTCCATCGTCAGATTAATCAAAATTTTCTGTTAATATTTTTTTCTAATTCTTTTAGCACATTATTTGTAAGTGTTTGTGAAATCAAGACTGAAATAGTAAAGAAGAGCACGAAGTCTAAAGATATATAAATGCAATAGTTTTCATTTATACTTACTAATCTAACAATAAAATCAAAATATTATGTCAACCGAAAACCTTTCAAACCAAGAAGCTGTAAAAAAAATTAAGGAACTTTCCGAAAAAGCCAGAATCTGCATGTTCTGTACAGAGCTCGACAGATTGCCGGCAAACTCCCGTCCAATGGGACTTCAGGAAACTGATGAAAATGGAAATCTTTGGTTCATCAGCAGCGAAACCAGCAACAAGAATTTCGAGATCAAAGATGACAACAGAGTTCAGCTTTATTTTATGAACAACAGTGATTCCGAATATCTCTCCATTTTTGGTAATGCGTTCATCTATACAGATAGATCTACTATTGAAGACAAATGGTCACCGATGGCCAATGCATGGTTTGATGGCAAAGATGACCCAAACGTCTCTATCGTCCGTGTAGAGCCGAAAGAGACCTATTATTGGGATACAAAAGCAGGGAAACTGGTAAGCCTTTTCACCTTCGCCGCCGCAGCAATTACCGGGAACAAAACGGATAATTCTGATGGTGTTGAAGGCGTCGCAACGGTTTAAAATCATCATCAATAAGAAAATCTCCAGCAATAAGCATTTATTGCTGGAGATTTCTTTTTTACTGATCCTGAAAAATAAAAATGGTCAGCTTTTTGAATATTCAGAAACACACTAATTATCACTCATTTGAAACTTATTACATTCACAAACAAAGGTATTTACTGTCCGCAAGGCAAATTTTACATTGATCCGTGGCGGCCTGTAGATTATGCGGTTATCACGCACGGGCACGCCGATCACGCACGATGGGGAATGAAAAAATACCTCTGTCATCATTTCACCAAACCTATTTTAAAGAAAAGAATTGCAGAGGATATCGAGTGTCAGACTTTGCAGTATGGTGAAGTTCTAGACATTAATGGCGTTAAACTTTCGATGCATCCTGCGGGTCATATTATTGGTTCGGCTCAGATTAGATTAGAGTATAAAGGCTACGTAAGTGTGATTTCAGGTGATTATAAAGTTCAGGATGATGGGCTGAGCATGCCTTTTGAGGTGGTAAAATGTAATGAATTTGTGACTGAAAGTACTTTCGGACTACCGATTTACAATTGGCTGGAAATGGATGATCTGAATAAAAAAATGCAGAGCTGGGTTTTACGGAATCAGGAAAACCAGAAGACTTCTGTGTTTATCGGTTATTCTTTGGGTAAAGCACAGCGGATTATGAAAGCTGTGGAAGGAATGGGAAAAATCCACGTTCACTACTCTATCGGAAAACTGAATCAGGCTTTTGAAGAGGTTGGAATTACCCTTCCGGATTATGAAGTTCCGGATTTCAGGGAAAGCATTAAACACGTTGCGGGCGATATTGTCATTGTTCCGCCGGCTTTGTTGGATAGCAATGTTATTAAGAAAATTCCGGATGCCGCAACAGCGATTTGCTCCGGTTGGATGCAGGTCCGTGGTGCCCGAAGATGGCGAAGTATGGATGCAGGTTTTCCAATGAGCGACCACGCTGACTGGAAAGGTTTATTGCAAGCCATCAAAGCTACAGAAGCAGAGATCGTTCACGTCACGCACGGACAAACCGAAGTTTTTTCTAAATATTTGAATGAAATCGGAATTAAATCTGATGTGGTGGAAACTTTGTATGGCGATGATGACGACGAAGTCGTAGAAAAGGAAGTTGTATCGGATAAAAAAGAAGATTAATCAATCTTGAGTAAGCGTCTGAGATTTTTTGAAAGCTCAAAGTTTCTCAAAGCTCCGTAGGAGTTTCCTATTAATAGCTAATCAGAACAAAAAAAAAATGATAGCTCCATAGGAGGGACCTTTTAATAATTAAAACATCGAATTGCTAACAGCCCGACTTGAACGGAGCTCTTTTTGTGAGGAGGTACGACGAGCAAAAAAGCGGGAGTGGAAGGCGGATAAAGCTGCCCAAATAAAACAAAAGATTAGAATGAAAAATTTCGCAGAACTTATCAACTCCCTCGAAAGCACCAATAAAACCAATGCTAAAATCGATGCCATTATTGACTATCTCGAGCGCGCTCCCGATGATGATAAATTGTGGTTTATCGCTTTATTTACAGGAAAAAGACCAAAACGGAATGTCAACACTAATTATATGAAAGAATGGGCGTTGGAAATTATTCAACTGCCTTTTTGGCTGTTTCAGGAAAGTTATTCTTCGGTGGGAGATTTGGGTGAAACGATATCCCTGATTCTTCCGCCACCAAATGAAAAAATAGAGAAGACACTGTCTGAATGGATGACGGAAATCATCGGACTGAAAACGAAAACCGAAGCAGAGAAAAAAGAATTTGTTCTCAATTCCTGGAACGGTTTGGATTACACGGAACGTTTGATTTTCAATAAATTACTGGGCGGAAGTTTTAGAATTGGAGTTTCCTCTAAAACTTTGATTAATTCCCTTACAAAATTTTCCGGACAGGAAGCAAGCACTTTGATGCACAGTCTGATGGGAAAATGGCAACCGGATGAAGTTTCATTTCAGGAACTGATTTCAGCAGAAAATATTAATCCCGATAACTCAAAACCCTACCCTTTTTGTTTGGCTTATCCGTTGGAAAAAGAGCTGGAAGATTTGGGGAAACCTGAAGAATGGCTCATCGAATACAAGTGGGACGGAATCCGTGGACAAATCATCAGAAGGAATGATGAAGTTTTCATTTGGTCGCGTGGTGAAGAATTGGTCACGGAACAGTTTCCTGAGATTGCCGAGACCGTAAAAGCGATGAAAGGCAACTTTGTGATAGATGGAGAAATACTTGCGGTAAAGGATGGTAACGTTTTAAATTTTAACGAATTACAGAAACGGTTAAACCGTAAAACTTTAACTAAAAAAATGCTCGCTGAAATTCCGATTGAAGTTTTTGCGTATGACATTCTGGAACTGGAAGGAACCGATTTAAGGGAAAAACCAATCTCAGCCCGAAGAGCAATGCTGCACGAATTATTGTTAAATGAAGCTCCTGAAAACATCAAAATTTCTCAGGCTATTGATTTTGAAGATTGGAACAAACTAGATTTAATCCGAGAAAATTCCAGGGAAATCAACAGCGAAGGTTTGATGCTGAAACAGAAAAATTCACATTATCACTCCGGACGAAAAAAAGGCGACTGGTGGAAATGGAAAATTAGTCCGCTGACGATTGACGCGGTTTTGATTTACGCTCAGAAAGGTAGCGGACGACGAAGCGCTTACTACACCGATTACAGTTTTGCTGTAAAAAGTGGCGATAAACTGGTCACCATTGCCAAAGCCTATTCCGGTTTGACCGATAAGGAAATAATGGAAGTCAGCAAGTTTGTGAATAAAAATGCGATTGAAAAATTCGGTCCCGTCCGTACCGTGAAAGCTGAATTGGTTTTCGAGATTGCATTCGAAGGAATTGGCTTCAGCAACCGTCATAAAAGCGGTGTGGCATTGCGTTTCCCTAGGATTTTAAGATGGCGGAAGGATAAAACCGTGAATGATATTGATGATATTGAAGAGATTAAGAAACTGATACAATAATGCTTCGACTCCGCTCAGCCTGACAATCCTAATACTAAATGTTTTTAGCAATGTCAGTCTGAGCGGAGTCGAAGACTTTTTTAATAAAACAATTTGAGTAACTACGAAAATACCGAAGGCTTTAAAATCATTCAGAACTGGATGATGGAAAAAGGCAATTCCCCATTTAAATTTCAGGTAGATACCTGGAAGAAATTCGGCAGTGGTTATAGCGGAATGGTAGTTGCGCCGACGGGTTTTGGGAAAACTTTTTCGGTATTTTTAGCTTTGGTTTCAGACTTTCTGACGAATCCCGACAAGTACAAAAAAGGGCTGAAAATGATTTGGATTACGCCACTTCGTTCCCTTTCAAAAGATATTGCCAAAGCGATGCAGGAAGCGATTGACGAGATTGGTCTGGATTGGGCAGTTGGTGTAAGAAATGGTGACACCGACCCAAAAGTTCGACAACAGCAGGTCAAAAATATGCCCGAAATTCTGGTGGTTACACCAGAAAGTTTACACTTGCTTTTAGCTCAGAAAAATCATCAGCGGTTTTTCAGCGATATGCATTGCGTTGCGGTGGATGAATGGCACGAATTGCTGGGTTCAAAACGAGGCGTGATGGTTGAACTGGGGATTTCTCAACTCTTTCATTACGTTCCGAAACTTAAAATCTGGGGAATTACGGCGACCATCGGAAACCTCGATGAAGCGCAGGATGTTTTGATCCCGTATGATATTAAGAAAACAAAAATTACTGCTAAAGAACATAAGAAGATTGATATCATCTCAGTTTTTCCGGATGAAGTCGAACTTTTGCCTTGGGCGGGGCATCTCGGACAAAAACTGGCAGATAAAGTCGTTCCGATTATTTTAGAATCAAATTCAACGATTGTTTTTACGAATACCCGAAGTCAGAGCGAAATGTGGTATCAGCTTTTGCTGAATGCGTATCCTGATTTTGCCGGACAAATCGCCATTCACCACAGTTCGATTGATGCGCATCTCAGAATCTGGATCGAAGAAAATTTAAGTTCAGGAAAACTGAAAGCCGTTGTTTCCACATCATCTTTGGATTTGGGAATTGATTTTAAACCTGTAGATACCGTGATTCAAATTGGTTCTGCGAAAGGTGTTGCGAGATTTTTGCAACGTGCAGGACGAAGTGGACACTCCCCTTTTGAGACCTCAAAAATTTTCTGTGTTCCTACGCATTCTCTGGAACTCATTGAAGTTGCCGCTTTAAAAGAAGCCGTAAAACAAAAAGTTATCGAGCCACGCGAACCAGTCGTTTTATGTTTCGATGTTTTGGTGCAGTTCCTGATGACTTTGGCGGTTGGGGACGGATTTTTTCCTGATGAAGTTTATGAGAGAATCAAAAAAGTCTATACGTTTCAGGAAATCAGAGATGAAGAATGGAAGGCGATGATTGACTTTCTCACGATTGGCGGAAGCGCGTTGAAAAGCTATGAAGAATATCACAAAGTCGTAGTGATGGAAGACGGTTTGCACAAAGTCACTTCCCGAAAAATAGCGATGCTGCATCGGATGAATATGGGTGCGATTGTAAGCGACGCAATGCTGAAAGTCAAGTTTATTTCCGGTGGTTATATCGGGATGGTCGAAGAATATTTTATTTCGAGACTGAAGAAAGAGGAGAAGTTCATCTTAGCAGGTCGGGTTTTGGAAGTGGCGATGATTAAAGATATGACGGTTTTTGTGCGGGCTTCCAAAGGAAAAGCACAGGCTCCAAGTTATTTGGGTGGACGATTGCCTTTAAGTTCGAATCTTGGTCATTTTTTAAGAGAAAAACTATCCGGTGCACTAAATCCGAAAGCTTCTGAAAAAGAATTGAAATTTTTGCATCCACTTTTGGCGAATCAGGAACAGCGTTCACATATTCCGAGAGAAGATGAATTTTTGGTTGAATTAATTAAAAACCGCGAAGGCTATCATTTGTTTATGTATCCTTTTGAAGGGCGTTTGGTGCACGAAGTGATGGCTGCTTTGATTGCTTACCGGATTTCAAAACTGGCTCCGATTTCATTTTCGATGGCGATGAACGATTATGGTTTTGAGCTGTTCAGCGATAAAGAAATTCCGTTGAATGAGGATAATTTAGCTAAAATTCTAACAAGAGATAATCTGATGGTAGATGTAATTTCTAGCATTAATTCAGCGGAAATGGCAAGGCGGAAATTTAGAGATATTGCCGTAATTTCCGGAATGGTTGTGCAAAATTTCCCTGGACAGCAACGTTCAAATAAGGCTTTACAAAGTTCGGCAGGATTGATTTTTAAAGTGCTGGAAGATTACGATCCGAATCATTTTCTCGTAAGACAGGCTTATACAGAAGTTTTTAATATGCAGTTGCAGGAACAAAGATTGGTGGAAGCGTTTAAAAGAATTGAAAAATCGAAGTTTATTTTAAAATATTCCAATAAATTTACGCCTTTAAGTTTCCCGATTAAGGTTGACAGCTTAAGACAGACCTTGACGAGTGAAAATCTGGATGTGAGAATTCAAAAGCTCATTAAACAATCCGGAAGAAATATTAAAGACGAATAATATACATAAAGTTTGTCATTCCGGAGGAATCTAAGCTGTGGTCTAAGATCTACGGCGAGATTCCTCCGGAATGACAATAAGAGTGTTTAAATATAGAATGAACATAGCTACAAAAAATATTAAAATTCTGCAAGAGACTTTCACATTAACAAATCAAAGAGCTTTGTTTTGGGAAAAAGAAAAAGCTCTAATTTTTTCAGATTTACATATTGGTAAAACCGCTCATTTCCGCAAAAACGGAATTGCTTTGGCCAATCATATTATGAAAAATGATCTGGAGCGTCTTTCTATATTAATCGAATATTTTAAGCCTGATAAATTCATCATCGTCGGTGATCTTCTTCACGCCGGAAATAATTCTGAAGTTGACGAATTTTGTGAGTGGAAAAAGCAATATTCAGACATCAAATTCTGTCTGGTAGAAGGCAATCACGATCGTATTTCAAAAACTCTGGAAAGAAAATTGTGTTTAAACTTTCGGGAAAAATCATTAGAAATTGATGACATTTCATTTGTTCACGACTTTGACCGTTCGAATCCTAAATTTCAGATTACTGGTCATATCCATCCTGGATTTGTGATAAATTCTGTGGTAAAAAAAATAAAATTACCTTGTTTTGCTCAGACTTCAAAGCAATTGTTGTTACCAGCATTCAGTGAATTCACAGGGTTGGACACCAAAAACATTCCTAAAAAAGGAATTTATTTTGTGTTTACGGATTCTGAAATTTATGAAATTTAGGCTTTCTTTCTGAAAACAAAACAACAGCCGAGAAGTGTCAGATTGACTAAAACTGAAAAAGCATTGGAAATTATAATCGGCCATTCGCCCTGCAAAATCCCGTACCAGACCCATAGAGATAGGCCGGAAATCAGCACCAGCAGCATTAATATCGAAAGATCTTCCACATTTTTTGTCCGCAAAACTTTTATCAGCTGAGGCATCATCGCGACAGAAGTCAGCACACCGGCCACTATTCCGAGTATATTTTCGTCCATATTTATTACTTAGTATTTATTTCAGTTCTGGTTTCTAGAGAGGTTCTATAGGCTTTGTCCCTTAATTTTTGAATTTCTCCCACAGGCTGTAACTCGGGAATATTATCGAATGGATTAAAGGAAAGCAGTTCGTTTGTCAGACTGTTTTTATCCAACAATTCTGTTATTTTAATAGTTCCCACTGGAACAAACTCAGAATTTTTCCACATCGTGTTTAATTGATTGACCGGCTGTTCTTTCAGATTATAGCAATACTGCACAGACAATTCCAGCTTATAAGTATTATTTTTAAGATAATTTTCGATGGATAAATCGATTCTCTTAGTTTGTTTATTTTGAGTAATCCTGATTGGCGTTAATTTTAATTTAACCAAATCCTCACCCATCCTGTAAACGCCGATTGAGTGGTAATCATTAGATAAAATAAATCGATTCCAACGCCGGAAGAACTTTAGAACTTCCTTTTGAAAAGATAAATTGAATGTATTGGGAATAATGCTGATAAAATTTCTCAATATTTTGAGGAGATTAAATATTTTTTGGAAGAAATTTCCGGTGAAATATTTATTGATCGAAATGAATAATTTCAAAAATCTGGAAACGTTGACAATCGGAAATAATGGAAAATTCACCATTGGGAAATTAGCGACGGTCTTTTCGTCATCAGAAAGTTTAACCGAGAATCCGTAACCTGGAATGGTTTTCTTCTGGCTTATGAGTTTCATATGCGCGTGTGAAATCCGGATAATGCAATTCAATTTTTCGGCCTGAAATATCGCTCTTCCTTCAAAGTCGTTACGAACCTGAAATGTTCCTTTTACAACAGAATAAGTCGTGGCGTGCGCATCTCTTGGAGCAAAATCAGATTGATTGATCTCTGGCGACTTCCTGACAAGATTACGGATTGATTCTGCAGCTTTGTCCAAAAGCTTCAGTTCTTTTTCGGTGAGAAAATCTAGGTGTGGATTGTATTTCAGTCTGGAAATCATGGTTTACGACCATCCAAAATAACGCCAAGACTGGTGATTATTAAACAAAAAATAAGCTCCAAATTAATTTGGAGCTTATCATTTTCAATGGAAAAAACTTTTTATGCTTACGCAAGTTTTACATTAACTGCGTTTAATCCTTTTTGTCCTTTTTGTACTTCAAAAGTTACTTTGTCATTCTCACGAATGTTTCTGCTAACTAAACCTGATGAGTGTACAAAGATGTCGTCTCCTCCAGCTGATGGAGAAATAAATCCGAAACCTTTTGTTTCGTTGAAAAATTTTACTGTGCCTTCTTGCATTGTAATGGTATTAAAAAATTGTTGTTATAAATTATCTATTTGATAAGTTGAATGTTGATAGCGGAGTAACCTTTTGGCGACCTCTCTTTTTCGAAAGAGACCTTGTTTCCTTTTTTCACCAAATGCACACAATTGTTGCTGTGGAAGAAAACGTTTTCTTTGTTACCATCCTCGGTAATAAAACCGTAACCTTTCTCGCTAAAGAATGTTACAATTCCTGTTTTTACAGCTTCTTCGGCTTCGATAGGCGCTGCACCTAGCTGGATATCATCCAAATTAACTTCTAATCTTTCCTCTGGAGGTGTAGAAGTAAGTCTGCCATAAGCATCTACGTACATGAATTCTGACTCTTTACCTTTTTCGTTGTTGGTTTTGCGGTCTTCACGACGGATTGCCTTTTCTTTTTGTTTTGCGATTTTTTTCTTGAAATTTTCTTTTTTGGAGAAAGAATCTGCCATAAATTATTCTAGTGTTATATTAATATTTTTGTTGTGATGATAAAACCTTTCCACGGGCTCTATTGGTTTTTTATAATTCAAAAATCGAGGTCAACAACATATTCAATTTTATAATTAAAATCTGAAGATTGGTACTGAAAGCGAAAACTGGGAGGGAGTAAAATTGGTATTCTAAACTGTGACAGAAAAAGCAAGGCAGACACCTCTGTTTGTAAATTATAATGCAAATATACAACATTAATATGATACAAACATCATTTTAATTAATTGATTTTCAAATTAATATTATATTTATGATTTACTGAAAATTTATCAATCTAATAAAAGACCTCAAAACGGTTAGCCTTGAGGTCTTTAACTTTTTTATTTTGCAGGCTTATGCAAATGCCATCCAATCACTGTTTCCAAGATCTTCCAGAGCGGAAATATTCTGGTGATGCTGCAACGATGCCAGAAGCATTACCACTTCCTGTCTCACCATTTCCACAGAATTATCTGTCAATTGCTGGCTGAAACCTTCATTATTGAGCTCCAACAAATCATTTACAGTTACAACTCTTGCGATAATCTTACCTAGATCAATCATTTTTCTCTGAGAAATCGGGCTTGCAATGTTGAAATCAAATTCTTTTTTATAAAGTTTTGAAGCATTGGCTGTCAATTCATTGATGCCAAGATATTCTCCAAGATTTTCGGTTTTTTTCTTCTTCATATCTTTCAGTATACCTTCTGAGATCTGCGTGTAAAGCATCTCGTTGGAACCTTCAAAGATCTGGAACGGACGGCTGTCCATAATTCCACGGCCACCAATATGGCTCATTCTATAGCCTTTTCCACCAGAAAGCTGAACCAGCATCTGAGCAGAATCCTGCATCATATCTGTAACCAGAGCTTTCATACTGTTGGCGTGAACGCCGCTTCCTGATACATCATTATCAATACCGCTTACTTTACAGCTTTTCGCGCACATCGCAGAGCAAAGCGTAAAATAAGACTGCATTTTAGCCAGCTGAAACTGCACCTGGTCCAAAGAAAAAAGATTGGAAGTCCCAACAATTCTTTCTTTGCAGTGTGTAGTAGCCTCGTCCATCATTCTTTTCAGAAATCCCATTCCCATCCCCGGAAACTGGAATCTGCTTCTGTGAAGAACGTCCAGCATCAATTTTAATCCTGTAGATTCCGGAATTAATTTATTTTCCTGAGGAACTTTGATATCTACTTTATTAAGACCGTAAGGAATCATATATAATCCCGCGTTGTCGTAATATTCTAAAACTTCGATATTCTGATTGGGCTTGTGCGTGTCAGCGATGAAAAAATCTACATCTCTTCCAAGATTTCCTTCCGCATTGGCACTTCTGGAAGTGATCAACCAATAGTTGGCCAGTCCTGTAAGACCTTGCCAGTGTTTTGTACCTTTTACGTGATATTCATTATCAATCAATTGATTCTGAGTTCTCATGCTCAGGGCGTCGCTTCCATAGTCTGGCTCGGTAATCATCAAGCCGCCCATTGCGCCATAGTCTAGAAAATGCTTGAAAATATCACCTTTAATCAGATCGTTGCCATACTTTGCGAGAGGTTCCAGAAAAAGTGCAATATTGATCCCGAACGTTAAAGACAACGGCAAAGACTCGTACGATGCAGCAGACAAAAGTCCAAGACATTCTTTTACTTTAACTCCTCTACCGCCATATTCTTTCGGAATCGCAACAGACAACGGTTTCAAATTGAATATTTCTTTCCATACATTTGGCGGCAAACCGCGCGAAAGGCTCAGCTGATCTATATTTTCTTTTTGAAAAAGACCGGAAAGTGACGTTTTGAACCGGTCAAGAAATTCTGTATAAGAATCGGTAGGCAAATCCAATGCAAGTGCATTCATATAGTTTGAGAGATAAAGCGCTGTAAGCCATTGATACAGCTAAAAAAAAGTATGTGAAACGAATGGCGCCTGAACGAACTAAAAATTCAGCAGCTTCACAATTATAATTAATAAAACAAAGGTAGGATTAATTATTGATTTCTGCTATTTAGATAAACTTATGTTAACAGCAATTACTAATTTATCAAAGAAGACCGTAATAATTACAGTCTTCTTTGATTATTTAATATTATTTTATTTTGACGGATTCAGCGGTATATTTACGCTGCCATCCGCTTTTTTTATCAGGCCGGATTATTTCTTTCCGTTTCCAGCTCCCAGACTCTGTGATTGGCAATTGCTTTTATAAACAGATCATTTGCATTTTCCTGGTCTGAAGTAATAACCGCGGGATCATCATGCGTTCTTGCACCCACGTTGCTTGCGCTGAGGATTGCATCTGTTCCGCTGCCGAAGCAGATGGCTTTGCAATGTTTGTAAGCTTCATTGATGAAAAGCAGTGTTCCCGGTTTATTATCCTGATTTAATAAATGATCAGCAGATTTTTTTCCACTGCAGATGTATAACGCATCAAAGCAGACACTTGCGGTGCTGGTGAGAGAATGCTTGGGAACAAATACACTGCCGTCGTCCGCAGTAACTGCTGCAAGACTTCCTGCGATAATCTGTACAACAGCGCCTCTGCTTTCCAGTTTTGATTTTAAGGCATCGACATCAGTGGCATCCACGCCATCTTCCATTATAAATCCGATGATGCGGCTGGCAATCGAGTCTTTAGCTGTATTTTCCATACTCAGTGCATCTGAGCGCTTTCTGGAAGGTTCTTTTTCTGCACTTTGCAAAGTTGCCGGATCTGCATCTGCAGGAATACTGCCGTTGGGCTGATCCAGTTTTACGACAGAAACTCCCACTTTTATGGCAACGGTTGCTGCTAAATCTTGATTGATGAAAGCCAATTGACCTACCACTCTTTCCCGAATCGCAGGAATCTGAACTTTGGACAATTCAAAGATCAAGGCATTTTGCAGGTGCGTTTTCTCCGGTGCAGACTGGCTGTTGTAGAAGAGCTTGGCCTGTGAATAATGGTCTACAAAACTTTGGCTTCTGGCACGTACTTTATGCCCATCTATACGCTCTTCGTGCGACGCAAAACCGCCATCTTTCATCATAGCCTGATATGGGCAGCCACCGCCGATAGAATTTGGTTCGTAGCTCACTTTCCCTTTTGCGATTTGCTGACGCATATGGCCGTCCCTTTGGTTGTTGTGAACGGTATTCACTGATCTGTTAATCGGGATTTCGTGGAAATTTGGCGAGCCCAATCTTGAAAGCTGGGTATCTGTGTAGGAAAATAATCTCCCTTGCAGCAATGGATCGTTGCTAAAATCTATTCCTGGCACCAAATGGCCTGGATGGAAAGCAATCTGCTCCGTCTCTGCAAAGAAATTATCGGGATTTCTGTTAAGTGTCAAAGTTCCTATAAGTTGCACCGGGACATCTTCCTCCGGGACGATCTTTGTAGGATCCAGAAGGTCAAAATCATATTTATGCTCATCTTCTGCCGGGATGAGCTGTACGCCAAAGTCCCATTCAGGAAAGGCGCCGTTATCAATGGCATCCCAAAGGTCTCTTCGGTGGAAATCGGGATCTTTTCCAGAAATTTTAGTTGCCTCGTCCCACGCTACAGAATGGACGCCCAATTTGGGTTTGAAGTGAAATTTGACGAAATGAACGTTGCCTTCATCATTAATAAATTTAAATGAATGCACGCCAAAGCCTTCCATCATTCTGTAACTTCTCGGAATAGCACGGTCGCTCATCAGCCACATAATCATATGCATACTTTCAGGCATCAGCGAGATAAAGTCCCAAAAAGTATCGTGTGCAGATGCTGCCTGCGGAATCTCATTATCGGGCTCCGGTTTCACAGCATGCACGAGATCCGGAAATTTGACTGCATCCTGAATGAAAAAGACAGGCATATTGTTGGCAACAAGGTCGTAATTGCCCTCTTCCGTGTAGAATTTCACAGCAAAACCGCGGACATCTCTGGCAAGATCTGTGCTGCCGCGACTGCCAGCAACGGTGGAAAATCGTACAAAGACCGGTACTTCTGTACCAACTTCTGACAGGAATTTTGCTTTGGTGAATTCTTTGAGGCTTTTTGTCAGTTTAAAAACACCGTGCGCGCCGGAGCCTCTGGCGTGTACAATTCTTTCCGGAATTCTCTCGTGATCAAAATGGGTGATTTTTTCTCTCAGAATAAAATCCTCCAGTAAAGAAGGTCCACGCTCGCCTGATTTCAGGGAGTCCTGATTGTTGTTAATTTTAAGTCCCTGATTGGTAGTAAGAGCCTGTCCGGAATTATCGGTTTTCGAATCTTCCAGCTGATCCAGCTTGGCGTTTGTGCTGTCGTTTTTCATATTTTTCTTTGCTTAAATTTGTTTGACAGGCGTATGAATTCATCGTAATGACGGTTATCAATTCCTGTTTGTGATTTATGGTTTTAGAAAGGTATAGCAATATGCTGCCGGGACTTTATGATTCAAATCACAATGAGGATTTTTTAAAAATTTTAAAACAAAAACCTATTATTTTTAATAATTCTCTGTGGTATAATTGTTGTAAATATGAATCAAACCAAACAAAATATATTATGGCAACTAAAGCTACAACAACAAAAAAGACGACTACAGCAAAAAGCGCAGCTGCGAAAACAACAACATCAAAAGCGGCAGCCAGCAAAAAAACACCTGCTAAAAAAGATGCAGCCAAAGAATTGAAAGATCTTTTTGAAGATAGCCTGAAAGATATCTATTGGGCAGAAAAAGCATTGGTAAAAGCACTTCCTAAAATGCACAAAAATGCAACGCACGAAAAGCTTAAAACCGCTATCAGCAACCACCTTGAGGAAACTCAAAATCAAGTGAAAAGACTGGAGGACTGTTTTGCAGCATTAGGAAAAAAAGCACAGGCAAAGAAATGCGACGCCATGCAGGGTATTCTGGATGAGGGCGACAGTATTGTAGAAGAAACACAGCCAGGGCCGGTGAGAGATGCAGGAATTATTGCAGCATCGCAGAAAATAGAGCATTATGAAATCGCTACTTACGGTACCTTAGCCGCGTTTGCTAAAGTACTTAAAGAGAAAAAATGCCTCAAAAATCTTCTTGAAACATTGGAAGAAGAAAAGAAATGTGATGAGTTGCTTTCCAGTATTGCAGATACCAATCTCAATTCTAAAGCACTATAACAATACACTTTATAGCAAAAAAATTCCGGCAATCGCCGGAATTTTTTTTGCTTATGAATAAAGCGTTGAGACTATTTCATGTAGAACGCTACCTTCTCCTCCAGATCTTCCAGATTGAATGGTTTTGCAACATAATCATCTGCCTGCGCACTTGCTGCCAATGCAGCAATATCATTGTTGGCAGTGACGTAGATGACCGGAATATTCTTGAATTCCTCATTACTTTTCAGCAGTCTCGTTGCTTCTACACCGCCGATATTGGGAATCCAGTTATCCATCAGGATGACGTCGGGACGAACTTCTTCTACTTTCTGGATAATGTCGTGCGACGTTTCCGAAATCTCTACTTTGTAGCCGTTCTCCTCAAAAATGATGGTGATCACCTCCAGAATACTTTTATCGTCGTCAAAAATTAAAATTTTCTTCATGTTATATATAGTTACTATTTCTTATAATTGATTGATATGAAATGCTAAGTTCTCCTGCGTAATTGTAAGATCACATTCCAAAGACTGCATCGCGTGCCTTGGCATATAATCTACCGCTGCGTTCTCAGGATCCTGGATCCAGACTTTGCCGTTGTTTCGTTTAATATATTTGAGTCCCTCTACACCGTCTGCATTAGCTCCTGAAAGCAGCAGTCCAATGACATTTGCTCCAAAGACCTCAGCGGCTGATTTGAAAGTGACATCAATGGACGGACGGGAATAATTCATCTTCTCCGAACTGTCCAGAGAAACAATATTTTTGTTTTCGAATAAAAGATGATAGTCGGAAGGGACGATGTAAATCCTTTGTTTCCTGATCTCTGTTTTATCTTCAATCTCAATGACTTCATTATCGGAAAACTGCTGCAGCAATTTCGGAAGAACGCTTACGGCATGCGCTTTTCTGTGAAGCACAAGAACAATTGGAAAATCAAAATCATTTCTAAGACCTTTGAGCATTTCCAAAATGACCTGGATACTTCCTGCCGAGCCGCCGATCACTATAAGTTCTGTTTTGAGACTGTCTTTTTCCATGGCCTAACTCTGATCTATTTTTTTCCAGATCTTCTGATCTTCTATCTGATGGTAGAATTTACCAAGATTCGAAAAACGCAATGTTTCTTTTGATCCCAAGGCAAGATAACCAAGATTTTCCAGACTTGAATCAAAAAGAGTGAATACCCTTTCCTGCAATTCCTTGTCAAAATAAATCAGAACATTTCTGCAGATAATGAGCTGAAAACTGTTGAATGAGCTGTCTGACACCAGATTGTGCGTGGACAGAATCAATTTCTCCTGCAGGCTTTTATCAAATCTGGCACTGTCGTAGTTGGCAGTATAGTAATCCGAAAAGTCCTTCTTCCCACCGGAAAGTATATAATTCTCGGAGTAGGTTTTCATCTGATGCATTGGGAAAACGCCTGCCCGCGCGCTTTCCAGGACTGTAGGATTAATGTCCGTTCCGTAGATAAGACATTTGTGGTAAAGGCCGGCTTCTTTCAGTAATATAGCCAGTGAATAGGCCTCCTCACCTGTAGAACAGCCCGCAACCCAGATTCTTATCAAAGGAAAAGTACCCAATTGTGGTAAAATACTTTCTCTAATTTTTTTAAAGAAAAAAGGATCGCGGAACATCTCGGTCACGTTGACAGTGATTTCCTCTATAAAATGCTTGAAATAATCCGCATCGTTCAAGACCTTATACCGCAATTCTGCATAGCTTGTGAACCTGTCTATAACACATATCCTGTTGACCCTTCTTTTGAAAGAGGCACGGCTGTACAGTGAAAAATCGTAACCATAGGAGTCATAAACATCTTTTATCAGATGCTCTACTTCATTATCCTTTACGATGCTTGGTTCCAGCATTAGCAGTATTTTTCTATAGCAGTTAATAATAGATCTACATCTATCGGTTTTTTAATATAATCCTGTGCGCCGGCCTCGAGGCATTTTGCGCGGTCTTGCTCCATGGCCTGAGCCGTGACAGCGATAATCGGAATACTACTGATAGCCGGCGTATTTCGGATAATCCTGATAGCCTCGTAGCCATCCATATCCGGCATCATCATATCCATCAAAACGATGCAGATATTCTGATCATCTTTCAGAATGCTGATCGCATCTTCTGCCATCATACAGCTTTTCAGCTCGTACTTTCGGGCTTTTAAAGTCAGTCGCAGTGCAAAAATATTATTTGGATCATCGTCCACAATTAAAATTTTCTTACTCATAAAATCTTTGAATCCAATTTAATTTTCATAAAGCCAAACCCTTAATAGCGAAAGCAACTGATCTATATCTACAGGTTTTGTGATATAATCTGAAGCACCAGCCTGAATGCATTTGTCACGATCTCCGATCATAGATTTTGCAGTGACGGCAATCACTGGAAGGCGTTTGTACTGCGGCATTTTTCTGATCTCCTGAATGGTTTCGTAACCATCCATTTCCGGCATCATCATATCCATCAAAACAACATCTATATCAGGGTTGATCTTCATCTGATCCAGCGCCTGTTTGCCGTCCATTGCAAGAATTACTTCTACTTTATATTTTTCCAAAGCCTTGGAAAGTGAAAATATATTGCGGACGTCATCATCTGTAATCAGGATTTTCTTGCCACTCAGAACCTCTGTGAGTGAGCCTAAGGTTTTATTTCGTATCGTTTCCGGAGAATTATTCTTTTCCTCCACCAAATGCAGGAACAATCCTACTTCATCCAGAATCCGCTGATAGGAATGCGCTGTTTTCACCACAATAGAATCTGCATATTGCTTGATTTTAAGCTCCTCAGATTTAGATAGATTGCGCTCCGTGAAGATGATGATCGGGAGATTTTCAAGACCTTCATAGGTTTTGATAGATTCTATAATCTGGTAGCCGTTGCCTCTCGCAGGACCCACGTCCAGAATCACACAATCTACATCGCTGGCGGTGAGTGCGCGCACGCTGTCTTCCACATTATCCTCTACAGAAAGGGAAATATTAAAATTGCTGAGGAAATAGGACAGCGCGCTGGCATGTCTCGCGTTTTCTTCTACAATCAGCACTTTCTGAGGAGATCTTTTGAGTGCTTCCTCTATTTTCTGGAAAACCTCGGTCATCTGATCCAGCGCCACCGGTTTATTAATGAAATCGATAGCACCTTTCATAAGACTTTGTTGCCGCACGTGCAGCGACGACATCATATGCACAGGAATCGGTTTGGTCTGAGGGTTGGATTTCAGCTCGTCCATCACCTGCCAGCCGTCTTTTACAGGAAGCTGAACATCCAGAAGAATGGCTGCAGGACGGTACTGCATCGCAGCAGATACAGCGTGGTCACCTCTTACCACGACTATGCCTTTATAATTCTGCAGACGTGCATACTTCAAGAGTGCTTTAGCAAAATTGGTATCGTCTTCTACTATTAAAATCACTTTGTCGCCTTCAGAAATAGAATCACGGTCATCTGCTACATCTTCCGGAATCTGGAGATCATTAATTGGTGTAGAAATTCCGAATTCATTATAATCGATGATGGTCTCGACTTTATCATTCGCTACGCTGATGGCGGGTTGGGATATAACCGGTTTTTCAGCAGTGTTGATTTTTACGTTCTCACTTTTTGGGATGATGAGGCAAAACTCGCTTCCTTCATCCACTTCACTTGTCAGTGTCAGTTCGCCGCCCAGCAATTTGGCAATCTCACGGCTGATGGATAATCCGAGACCTGTACCTCCAAACTTGCGTTGTGTAGATCCGTCGGCCTGCTGAAATGCTTCGAAAATGACTCTTTGTTTGTTTTCAGGAATTCCTATTCCAGTATCTTTCACAGAGAAAATGACAAAATCCTGATTCCTGGGATCTTGTTTGATATTCAGTTCTACGCTGCCTTCCCTGGTAAATTTGATAGCATTAGACAGAAGATTCCGCAGTACCTGATCCAGGCGCAGACGGTCTGTTTCTATGGTTTCTGCCAGGTTATTTTCTATATTAATATTAAATTCTATCTGCTTGTTCTGAGCAATTGGCGTCATCAGATTCTTCAGATCTTTGAGAACATCACCGAGAACCACGTCCTGATATTCCAGAGACATCTTGCCGGATTCAATTTTTGCAAGATCAAGGATTTCGTCAATTAACGTCAATAAGCTGGTTCCTGAGCTTTGAATGACTTTTGCAGATTCTATCTGATCATCGTTAAGGTTTTCATCCGAATTCTCAGCCATCAGTCTGGAAAGCAGCAGAATAGAATTCAGCGGCGTTCTCAACTCATGTGACATATTGGCGAGAAATTCTGACTTGTACTTGGTACTTAGTTCCAGTTCCTCCGCTTTTTTCTGAATTTCAGAATTACGTTCTGCAATCAGGTGGTTTTTTTCTTCCAGCAATTTTGAACGTTCTTCCAGTTCTGTATTGGTCTGCATCAATTCCTCCTGCTGCACTTTGAGCTCCTCTTCCGAAGCCTGCAGTTTCTGTGTCTGGGCTTCCAGTTCTGTATTCAGATTCTCCAGTTCAGAATGCTGAACCTGTAATTCCTCTGATTGCGCCTGGGTTTCCTCCAGCAATCGCTGTTCTTTTTCCCTGCCTTTTGCTGCATTGAGAGCAATGGCAATATTCCTGCATCCTTCCGCAAAAAACTCAATTAAATCGTCATTAAAATTAGAACCCGAGCTCAGCTCCAGAATCCCAATATTCTGATAATCGAAGGTAATAGGAATTAGAACTAAAGCGTTGATTTTGACCTTTCCGGTGGCAAATGAAACTGAAAAATCATTCTCATCCAGATCATTATAAATTTTAGGTACCTTCTGGACAAACGCCTGACCAACCATTCCTTCGCCCGGATCAAAAGACTGTTTCATTGTGTTTTCCAGCCCAAAAGAACTGGCGAGGCGCAATTTCCCGTCTTCATTGAGATAAATAGCACCGTTTATACAGTTTCCGTACTCTATCAATTGGTTCAGGGCATCTATTGTGACCTGTCTTACAGATTTGTTTCCGACCAGGGATTCATTAAGCAAAGCCAATCCTTTCTGATGCCAGTCGCTTTTATTGATTTTATCGAAGGATATTTTGAGAGAATCGGTCATATGATTCAAAGATTCCACAAGATCGCCAAGATCGCCGTCATAATCGTCCACCAGTTTCTGATTGTAATCGCCATTAGATACGCGGCTGGCAACCTGTTGTATGACGTTTACTCTTCTGGAAATTTCCAGATCTTTGGCTTTTAGTTCCTTCTCCAATTTATCTCTTCGAAGGAGATCGTTTCGCAGTTTGACATAGAAAAAAATTGTGACTGCAATTGCGGCGAGTGCGGAAAACAGGATGAATAGGACGGTTGTACTGGAAGACCTGTCGAGATCTTTATTTTTGATAGCCAGCTGATCTTCTTCAAATTTTACAAAGTTGTGCACCAGCACTCTGCTTTTGTCCATATAAACTTTGCTCAGCATCATCTGATCCTGAGTCATTGCAATCCCGTTGCGTCTGTTTTGCACAAACTGCTTAAGATTGCTCATATTGCCATCGACATTCACTTCAAGGTCAGCAACACGTTTTTGCTGTTCCGGATCATCAATGTCCAAAGATTTGGCGAGTTCTATAGATTTAGAATATTCTTTGATACTGCGGTTGTAAGGCTCCAGAAAGCTTTCTTTTCCTGTCAGCTGAAATCCCCTGTTTCCGGTCTCTGCGTCCAGAAGTGCAATCAAAACATCTTTGACAGCGGTCATCGATTTTCTGCTTTTGGAGACACTTTCTCTGTGTTCCATCTGTTTCTGGATACTGAGATAAGACGCTATGGAACTCGAAATAAGGATGAATAATGAAAAACCAATTCCTACCTGCAGATTTCGGATTACTTTTTTCGGCATAAAATTAATTTAATGGTAATGTAAAATAGAATGTCGAACCTTCTTCCAAAACGCTTGAAAGCCCGATAGTTCCGTCGTGCTGTTTGATGATTTCGGAACAGATGTAAAGGCCGATTCCCATCCCCTGAAACTGCAGAGATGACTCTTCTACACGGTAAAATTTCTTGAAAACAGCATCCTGTTTGAAGTCCGGAATACCAATCCCGAAATCCGTCACGCTGACTTTCACTTCATTGTCATCAACAAATGTGGAGACGATCACCTGGTTGTTTTCGGGTGAATATTTGATAGCATTCGTCAGAAAATTAATCAAAACCTGCTCTATCCGGATCTCATCAAAAGGGATCAGAATGTCCGGAATGTAGCCGTGGCGAGTGATTTTGACTTTGTCATCGTGGGTCTGCAGAATTGTATCGATGGCATTGTTGATGACATGATCCAGATTGGTCTGTCTTTTATTGATCTTCAGTTTGCCATTTTCAATTTTTGAAACATCCAGCAGATCTGTGATCAGTGTATTAAGTTTTTCTACCTGAGACAGGGCTTTTGTGACGTATGTAGATTCGGATTTTTCTTCGTTCAGCTTCAACTTACGTTCGAGGAGCTGCATATAAGCCTTAATGCTTGTAAGCGGCGTTTTGAGCTCGTGGCTTGCGATACTCAGGAATTCATCTTTTTCCTTTTCGACTTTTTTCTGGTCATCAATGTCGGTGAAAGTCCCTACCCAGTTTTTGATCGTTTTTCCGTCAAACACAGGCGACATTCTCAGAAGATGGAATCTGAATTCTCCTGTTTCGCGGTTTTTGATTCGGATTTCCAACTGAAGTGCACATCGCTTTTTCCTGCATCGTTCAAACTCCAGAAGGATACTGTGATCCTCCGGATGCGCTTCTGGAAAGACTTTCTCCGAACCAGAATAGTCGTACCATTTGCTGTTGACAAAGGTCACAGATCCATTACCGTCCAACGTAAAAGCAATCTGCGGAAGCGCCTCCAGCATCAGATGAAAATGATCAATCTCGGACCTCATCGTTACCTGCGCTTCTCGCCTGCCCTTTACCTCCAGCTCCAGGCTGTGCTGGGTTTTCTTGAGCGCCAGGCTGTTTTCCTGAAGATTGTAAAAGGTCTTTACTTTGAGCAGCAGAATTTCGGGATCTATCGGTTTTGTGACATAATCAATACCTCCTGAAGCGTAGCCGCGGGTGATGAATTGCTTATCCGTATTGACGGCTGACAAAAATATAATGGGAATTTCTTTGGTCTTGCTATATCCTGCAAAAGTTTCTGCGACTTCGAAGCCGTCCATCCCGGGCATCTGGACGTCCAGAATGATGAGGGCATAATTATTCTTGAGCGCTTTGCCCAATGCCTGCTCTCCTGATTCTGCGGTATCTACCTGAAAATCTTTGGATTCCAGTAATTTTTTGAGGGAGTAAATATTGTTCTGATTATCATCGACAATTAAAATCATAATATATAAATAATCTAGTAACTAGGTTATATTTGGTAAAATCAAAAATACTGACATTTTCTCAAAAAGCACGCCAATTTTTCAACAGATATCGCGTCATACAAAAATTACTGAATACACAACTGATTGATACAAGATTATGGATGAATAATATTCATAGGGAATTTGCAAAAGGAAGTTAGATTGGAAACAAGGAAGAGATGAAGTTTACTAAATACTTATAAATTATAGTTTACAAGTTCAGTATTTTATATTGCTTCGTTAATTTAATTAAAATCGTTTTAGCTCCAGTTATTCCACTTAGGCATTTATCAGTTATCAAGCTCCTTACCGTCGATTGGCAGGATGAATGAGAATACCGTTCCTTCATTCTTCGAACTCTCTACCTGAATGGTTCCGTTGTGTAATTCGATAATTTCTTTACACAGAAAAAGTCCGATGCCAAAACCTGCAATAGATTTGCTGTGAATATCCTTCACCCTGTAATAGCGGTCGAAAATCCGATCTTTGTCTTCGGCAGAAATTCCTATTCCCTGATCGTGAACACTTATTTTCAGGTTGTTTTCAGAGACTTTTATGTATTCTACAGTAACAGCTGTTCCAAAAGCGGAATACTTCACGGCATTCCCAATGAGATTGTGGAGTACCTGCGAAATTTTTTCCCGATCGGCCGCTATCAAAGTTTGACCGGAAGGTTTGAAAATAAACTGGCGCGTATGGTTGGTAGAAAGTACTTCGTCCTCGATCTCCGAGAATAATAATTCGAAATCAAAAGCTTTCTTTTCGATGTGCAGCTGCCCGGAATCCAGCCTTGAAACGTTCAGAAAACCATTGATCATACTGTTCATATAATCAGCCTGTTTCAGGCATTTTTCCAGAATATTATTGGGCATTCCGTTTTCTTTATTAGCTTCCAGCCTTTGTAAAATCTGGATATAGGCCTTGAGTGAAGTCAGCGGTGTTTTTAGTTCGTGGCTTACCATACCCATAAAATCATCTTTTCGCTCCTCCTCTTTCTTTTGCTCTGTGATATCGCGAAGTGTACCGTTGAGGCTGAGAGGATTGCCTTCGTTATCGTAGAAAACCCTGCCATTGGCCTGCAGCAGCCTTATCTTTTTATCTGTTTTATTCTGAATCCTGTACTCAATAAAATACTGTCCGTTAGAATCCTTGCGCAGCACATCTTCAATCGCTGTACTTACGCTCTCCCGCTCCTCTGGTAATATGGCTTCTAATGCGATTGAGAGATCCAGGTTCTCATCGGAGGACAGTCCGAACCAGCTTTTGAGCAGATTGTTTCCAGAGAAAAGATTGGTCCCGGGCTGGTAGTAGAACGTAGCCAGTTCTCCGGCATCTATCGCAAGAGCCAGCATCGCCTGATCATTTTCATTCTTGCGGCGTGCCAGCACCTGCTGCGTGATTTCTTCCAGGATGATGAGGACACCTGTGATATCACCGCGGTCAGAAAAAATCGGTTGGTAGATGGAGTTCACAATAGCCTCCCGAAGTCCGTCGCCGTCGCGCAGCTTGACCAGAAATTCTGTGTTGATTTTAGCTTTTCCGCTTCTGTAAACTTCATTAAGCCATTGATTGACAAGCTGGCCGCGCAGTTCCGGACGGGCAGCCTCGTGTGGCTGTCCCACCACTTCCGATTCTACCCGGCCCCAAATACTGAGAATGGCCGGGTTGGCGATCTCAATAATATGTTCCGGCCCTTTCAGCATTGCGATGCCGACGGGCGCCTGTTCTATAATTGTGCGAATATATTCCCGACTTTGATCCAGCTGCTGGATAGATATGCTGAGCTCCTCATTGGTAGAGGTAAGCTCCTCCAGTGTTGCCGCCATTTCTTCATTGAGTGCCGATTCTATCTCTTCTTTCTGCCTGATCTGTTCCAAAAATTCACGTCGGGCGGTGACTTCAAGTGCCGTGTTGAGGATACACCAGGTTTTATTATTCTGATCGGTGAGTGCTTTGTATTCGTAATCGAAATAATCAAGGGTTTCTACGCCGTCTTTGATCAGTTTTGCGGGTGCCTCGTGGACTGAATAGGTTTTCCCCGAACGCCAGACGCCCAGCAAGAGCTCCAAAAAAGGCTGCCCTTCCAACTCAGGAATAGCTTCTATGAGTGGTTTTCCTATGACAGAAGCATTTTTGCCCCACAATGCCAGCATACCCTCGTTTGCAAAACGTATGATCATATCTTCGCCGGAATAGAGGGCGGTAGGTGATGGCGACGAGGCTAATGCCTGGATCAACAAATCTGATCCAAAGCTGGTATCGGACAAAGTTTCTTGGGTAATCATAAGTGAGACAAAGATAATAAAGTCTTTTTGTTGCCTGCAAATTATGCTGTTGGAAATGCTGAAAAAGTTGGCATTGAGTGCCCTTTCTGAATCGGCAGCGATTTTTTTTACATAAAACTGAATCGCAGTAAATAAGATCTCATTAAAACTTTAAAGTTGAGAACTCAAAATTATCAATTAAAAGTTTCTAAATAATATAGGCGTTCTATAAAAATTGTAGTAGTATTGAATGAGGAAAGACGACCTATCAAAATGGAAAACCACCTAGATTTTCAACTAATACAGCCCGACAGCAGCATCAGAGATTTTGTCTACTGTTTTTCATCATTAAAGAACTTTTGCAACGAGCACGATGCCGTGGTAATTCCGAACGGGAAAGTGGATCTGATATTTTCCAGATCTAAAGACAACAGACTTCAAACGGTACTTCTTGGACTTGAAAGCCAACCCAAATACCCAAGTCAGGACGTTAATGATTTTTTCTCTGTCAGCCTCCATCCTGTGGCAGTAGAATATATTCTCGGGTTTCCGATTGCAGATATTCTGAACAGCGGGAAACTGATGCCGGATCATTTTTGGGACTTTCATCCCGACGACCTCAACGATTTTGCTGGCTTCTGCAGCAAAGTGACTCAAAAAATACATTCTCTTCTACCAGAAAAAGCCGATCCACGGAAACTCAAATTATTCAAATTAATTGCAGATTCAAACGGGGAAATCAGCGTTGGTGAGCTTTCAGAAAAGGTATTATGGAGCCCGCGGGAGATCAACCGGTATTTTAATAAGCAGTTTGGTCTTTCTGTGAAAGCTTATTGCAAGATCCTGCGCTTTCAGGCTTCACTGGAGCACATCAGAGAAGGCGAACTGTATCCGCAGCTTAATTTTACAGATCAATCGCACTTCATCAAAGAGATCAAAAAACTGTCGGGCGTTTCTCCAAAAGAGCTCCATAAAAATGACAATGGCCGATTTTTACAATTTTTAGCCCTGGGGCGAAAGTAAATTTGCATTCTAAAATCAAAATGAATGTTGTTACAAAATAAGCAAATCGCCATCGTAGGTGGTGGTCCCGGCGGATTGACGCTGGCAAGACTCCTCCAGTTGAAAGGTGCCGACCTCAAAGTCTACGAAAGAGATCTTGATAAAAATGCAAGAGTACAGGGCGCTCCGCTGGATCTCCACGAAGAATCCGGACTCGCCGCTTTAAGAAAAGCTGAACTGACGGATGAATTTAAGAAAAACTATCTGCCGGGCGCCGATAAGACCACCATTACTAATGAGCGGGCAGTGATCCTCTTCAGTGATCACGACCATATTAAGGAAGAAGATTTTGGCCACGCCCACTTCCGGCCGGAGATAGACCGCGGTGCTTTGCGCAAAATACTGCTGGAGTCTCTGGCACCTGAGACTATCATCTGGGACAGCCACTTTTCGGGTATGGAAAAACAAGGCAGCGGATGGCTGCTTCATTTCAAAAACGGCACCAGCGCGTATGCAGATATCGTGATCGGAGCGGACGGAGCGCATTCAAAAATCAGAAGTTTCCTGACCGATATTAAGGCTTTTTATTCCGGAATCACTATGATTGAAGGCACTATTTACGACGCCGACCAGCAGGTTCCGGAGATTGCAGCGATCGTGCGCGGCGGCAAAATAATGGCATTTGGCAACGAGAAAAATATCCTGATGGGACAGAAAGCCAACGGTGAAATCGGCTTTTACATCAGTTTTAAAACTGAAGAAAACTGGGCTTCGAAAAGTGGTCTGGATTTCTCTGACCGTTCACAACTGCTGAACTGGTTTAAAAATGCTTACTTTGAATGGAGCGGCCTGTGGCAACAGCTGATTGAACATGCAGCCACGCCCTTCATCCCGAGAGCCATCAACTGCATGCCGACGGATCAGAAGTGGGAAACGCTGCCCAACCTGACCATCATAGGCGATGCTGCGCACGTAATGCCGCCGTTTGCCGGTGAAGGTGTCAATATGGCGATGCTTGATGCGCTGGAACTGAGTAAAAATCTGACAGACGGGAAACACAATTCTTTGGAGGAAGCCATCTCATCCTATGAAAAGACTATGCAGAAACGTGCTGCCTCATTCGCTAAAGAGTCTCTTGATAATGGTGAAATGATGCACGACAATAATGCCCTGGATCATATGATTAGTTTCTTTACCGGAAATTCGATTAATCAATAACGGATGACTTTGCGGAGTGGTTGCAGATTCGAACTTACTTGCTCAAAGTCGGGAGACTTTGCGCAGCGGGATCTTTGCGCAGCGGGACTTTGCGCAGCATCAAGCAGTTAACTTGTAAATTTATTTTTTTGATAAGAAACTGTAGAAAGGTATTCAGCCCTACCATCTCGACAAACCTGCGCTCATTTTGTATATTTGCGTTAGGTATCAGCAAAATAAAAAAATGATTTCAAAAGTGAACGATATTCCCGTCCTCAATGGTTTAGTGTTGGCAGGAGGAAAAAGCACGAGAATGGGAAAGCCAAAAGATAAAATCAACTGGCATGGCAAAGAGCAACGCTATTATCTGGCTGATCTTCTGGCTGCTTTTTGTGATCAGGTTTATATATCGTGCCGAGAGGATCAATCGCTGGATTGTGATCCGAACTACCTTTTTGTAAGCGATAGTTTTTCCGATATCGGTCCTCTTGCCGGAATACTTTCTGCTTTTCAAACCAATCCTGCTACCGCCTGGATTGTGATTGCCTGTGATCTTCCGCTTCTGGACCGTGATTCGATTGAACATCTGATTAACTCCAGAGATGCTCGTAAAATTGCCACCGCTTATCAAAGTCCTATTGATAAGCTACCTGAGCCGCTGATCGCGATTTGGGAGCCGAAAAGCTACTCTATCCTCAACGACTGCCTGGCAACGGGAAATACTTCGCTTAGAAAAGCCTTAATCAATAATGACACTTTGATCATCAAACCTTCAAAACCTGAGTTGCTTTTGAATGTCAACACGCCTGACGAACTATTGAAAGCTTCCGAAATAATAAAAAAAACAATGATTTAAGCATCAGTTATTTTGTTCGTAAAACAATCAGACTTCGCTTTCATCTTTTTAATAATTTAAGAATCACAAAAATTGCAGCTTCAGAGGTTATTCGCGGTTTGTACCTGTTGCTGAGATAATATGGTTTTCTATTCTGTCGAAAATATCCGGATTATGCTTGCGGATTTTGATACGCACATATTTGGATGCCGGCATATTGGCACCATTCACCACGTTGTTGATAGATACTAGAACGTTGGTTTCAGGAAAATAGGTCATCGTACTTTTCTGCGGAATCGGGTATTTTACCACCACAAAAAGAGGCGCTATCCGCTCAATATCATCATCAAAATTGAAAAGATCTACCTTGTCGCCTTCTTTTAATCCGGCTTCCCTGATATCATTTTCATTCATCATTATGACTCTTCTCTCATTAAAAATACCGCGGTACCGATCGTCCAGTCCGTAAACGACTGTATTGAACTGATCGTGGGTTCTGGTAGTTCCCATCAGATATTCGTCCTTTGCTAATGAATTATCGGGAACAGCCGTGACATTAAAGGATGCTTTTCCCTCGTGATGTTCGCTCGTAAACTTACCATCCCTCGGCGCATTCGGAAGATAGAAACCACCTTTTTGTACTACTCTTTCATTAAAATTCTCAAATCCCGGAATACACTTTTCGATATCATTCCGAACCTCATCATAGCTATTGATAAACCGATCCCAAATGATTACAGAGCGTTTGCCCAGCACGGCTTTTGCCATCCTGCAAGCCACGTGTGTTTCGTTAATAAGATGTTCAGAGATTGGCTCCAGTACACCTCTCGACCATTCTACGACACCCATAGAATTTTCTGTGCTGATGTGCTGTAACTGACCGTTCACGATGTCTTTCTCGCTTCGTGAAATCACAGGTAATATCAGTGCTTCTTTGCCGTGGATCAAATGATTCCTGTTGAGCTTTACGGAAACCAACACAGACATTTCCAGTTTTCGCATTGCTTCAGCCGTAAAGGTGGTATCCGGTGCCGCAGAAAGAAAGTTGCCGCCCATGCAGAACATAAATTTTACTTTCCCATCGTGCATTGCTTTCAGCGCATTGACTACATCATAACCGCCTTTCCTCGGAACTTTGAAACCATAGAATTCCTCCAGTTTATCCAGTTGCTCTGTAGTCGGATGATGGTTGATCAGCAATGTCCTGTTGCCCTGAACATTACTGTGACCGCGGACGGGGCAAACGCCGCCACCAGGAATGCCGATACTGCCCTTCATCAGGAGAATGTTTACGATGTTAAAGATCATTTCCACGCCATTCTTCTGTTGTGTGATTCCCATTCCCCAACAGATGATCATTCTCTTTTTGGCAGCAATCATTTTTGCCGCTTCTCTCAGATCCTCAACAGAAATGCCACATTGCTGCGCCAAAAATGAAAGGTCGTATAATTTCAGTTCTCTGGCCAGTTCATCAAATCCGCCGGTTTTATTCTTAATAAAATCGTGGTCGAGCACTGTTCCCGGATTTTTATCTTCTTGTTCCAATAATAAAAGTTGGAGCGCTTTCAAAAGTGCCATATCACCATTGATTTTTACCGGCAGATAAAGATCAGATAGCTCGAAAGGCTTATCAAGCAAAGCACGAACGTTTTGAGGATCTTTGAATCCTTTAAGTCCCGCTTCGGGAAGCGGATTAACAGCCAGGATCTTTGCCCCGTTTTTCTTTCCTTTAGTTAGTGCCGAAAGCATTCGCGGCGAATTGGTGCCCGGGTTTTGTCCGATGATCATAATCAGGTCAGTGTCATAAAAATCCTCCAGTTTCACCGTTCCTTTTCCGATACCGATGCTTCTGGTAAGCGCATATCCGGAGGTTTCGTGGCACATATTGGAACAGTCCGGGAAGTTATTGGTTCCGAACTCGCGGCCAAAAAGCTGGTAAACCCAGGTTGCCTCATTGGATGTTCGCCCGGAGGTATAAAAAATTGCTTCATCCGGCGAATCGAGGGCATTCATTTTTTCGGCAATTTTTCCAAAAGCATCATCCCAGCTTATCGGCTGATAATGAGACGCGCCCTCAGGAAGATACATTGGCCTTGATATTCTGCCTAGCTGACTGATTTCAAAATCCGTTAGTTTTGCCAGATCGTATACCGAATTTTCTCTGAAAAATTCTTCTCCTATTGTTTTGGAAGTAGTTTCTTCGGCTAATGCTTTAGCTCCGTTTTCACAATATTCGCCGAGGCCGGAGCGCTCGTCATCGGGATCAGGCCAGGCGCAACTTGGACAGTCGAACCCATCAAACTGATTCATACTGAAAAGTGCCCTGCCACCGCGGCCAACGGATGCATTGCGGACCAGCTGCTCCATGGAATGAAGTACTGCCGGTGCACCCGCCGCCCAGTTTTTGGGATCTTTAAGTTTTAAGTTCCGAAGATTATATGGTGAATGCGCCGAAGGTAAGCTATTGTTGTCCAATTTATTTTGGCCAGATAATGGTTTGTCTTTCATGTTCTGAATTTTTAAAATAGCCTTAAATCAGCATTTTAGACTGGGGTTGGGATAATTATCGCTTTGATCCTCCACTGAATTATCAATGCAGACAAAATCCTTTTCTATCAGAATCTTTACTAAACCTGACTGCCCGTCGAATCCTACCCTGTCGGTAGAAACCCATTCATTTACCATTTTTTCAGGCATTTTCAATACGATTGTGTTTTCGATAAATAATACAGTGAGTTCACTATCTGATGAAGTTTGGACGGTGTAGACCAAAGGATGGCCTGTAAATTCTGTAGTGCAGCAGACTAAACCAGTCTGTCCCAGCAAAGCCACTTCTGACTGGCTAAGGCGGAATCTTACCGAATTATCTTTAATTCTAATTTTCATGATAGATTTTCTATTTTAAAATGACTTCCCAAATGGTAGATATTGAACCGGTTATCCCGAAGAAAACCAAGCAGCGTCATATCAAATTCTTTTGCCAGATCGACTGCCAGACTTGAGGGCGCACCAATTGCTGCAACAGCCGTAATGCCGGCCATCGCTGCTTTCTGAATCAGCTCAAAACTTGCTCTCCCGCTGAGAAGCAAAATATGATTGTTAAGCGGTAAGAGATTGGAGGACAAGGCATAGCCAATCAATTTATCCAAGGCATTGTGCCGTCCGACATCCTCACGAAGAGCAAGAAGATTGCCGGCCATATCAAAAATACCCGATGCGTGAATTCCGCCGGTAGCCGAGAAGTTATTTTGAAAAGATCTCAGCTTTTCAGACAGCTGATAAAGGACATGAAGTTCGATTTTGCTAAATTCCCTTTCGTGTTCTTTAAAAATACTTACCGTTCTGATGGCTTCAATAGAACCTTTTCCGCAGACGCCGCAGCTGGAGGTGGTATAAAAGTTTCTGTCGGCATTCATCAAGTTGGGTGTAAGATGATCTTTAAGTTCCACAACGATCACATTTTGAGCATCAGTTGTACATTTTGACTGCTGATTTTCTATATTTTTGATCTGATTCTGGCTGGAAATAATACCTTCGGTAAACAGGAAACCCGCCGCTAGCTCCGCATCATTTCCGGGTGTTCTCATCGTGACCGAAATATTCTTGCTGACTGCTGTACTACCATCCCTATACAAAACCCTGATCTCCAAAGGTTCTTCAACAGAAACATCATCTAAGTAAGGACTTTTGCTGTTTCCGCTGACTCTAAAAATTTCTATCTGCCTTACCGATTTATCTGCTGACAGTTTGGTATTCATATATTATTATTGTTGTAGTAAAGGTATAAAATATTACTAATAAAATACCTGAACTGGACTAGCCTAATTATTATATTTTGAAAATTATCCAATACGCAACTTTCTGAATTATCTGTAATTTGCTTATACTATAGATATTCAAATTGTCAAGACGGATGACAGAGTAGGTCACATTAATCGTACTATTTTGATTTTTTTTGACACTAGCGCTAAAACAAAAAAGAAACATTGTAAACAATTATTTTACAGCATTTTAACTTTGTTTAGTTGTTCTAACAGAGGAGTCCCTTGAGAATGGTGAAATGATGCACGACAAAAATGCTCTGGATCATATTATTATTTTTTTTAACGGAATCCTATTAATCAGTAACGGATGACTTTGCGCAGCGGTTGCAAATTCGAACTTACTTGCTCAAAGTCAGGAGACTTTGCGCAGCGGGGTGAAGTCAGGAGACGTCGCGCAGTGGGTGCTTATTAAATAGTTTTGAAAATAAGTGATAATAGCATATGGTTTGTATTAGAGATTGTGTAAAAAAAATGTCGGTACTTATTACGAATCCAATCCATAAAAAATTATCATTATAAAATTCAAAATAAATATTTAATAATTATGAGAAAAAATTATTTTTTCAAATCTTCAACAGCACTTTTTATTTTAGGAAGTCTTTTGGCAACAACTATCAGCGTCGAAGCTAAACAAATGAGCACTGGTTTGCTAAAAACCACTCCGACCCTTGCAGTAGGAGACTCCTTCACAGTGAATGGAATCAATTATCAGGTGACTGCGGAATCTGTGACAGCCAATGAAGTCATCGTAAGAGAAAATCTAACTAATTTTTATACGGGCGCTATTGTAATACCAACTACGGTAACCAATAGTGCGACTAATATCTCTTATACAGTAACTGCTGTTGGAGATGCTGCTTTTTTTGGTCGGGCTATCACTTCTATCAGCATTCCCAATACAGTGAGAACTATCGGAGAATCTGCTTTTTTTACATGCAACTCTTTAGCTACGGTTAATATTCCTAATTCTATAACTTCTATTGGAAAAAGTGCGTTTTATTCCTGCAATGCTATACAATCACTCACCATTCCAAAGTCCGTGCAATCTATCGGAACGTTGGCTTTCTACGGCTGCCAAAGTCTGGTCAATATTTATACAGATAATCCCACGCCGGTAGATTTGACAAACAGTGCCAATGTGTTTTTTGGTGTTCCTGAAAATCCCTGCACACTCCACGTTCCCACCGGTTCTAAGGCGGCCTATCAGGCAGCAAACCAATGGCAAGATTTTTTAATTGTAGATGACGTTTTAGCGGCCACTGAAACCAAAACCAAAAATATCAGTATCTATCCTAATCCTGCAAAAGATTTTATCCGCATAGACCATCTTAAGAATATATCACAAATTAGTATTTATGATGTAAACGGAAGATTGGTGGGCAAAGAAAAGGCTGTCAATAATCAAATTAATGTTTCTAAATATCCTGTAGGTAATTATATCCTGAATATCCTTGCAGATGGGGAGAGTTATTCTTCAAAAGTGATTAAAAAATAAGGAAAGTGTTTTTTTGATCCACGAAAAAATATAATAGCAAGAAAAACCTTTTACAAATTGTAAAAGGTTTTTTGCTATTTGCAAATGGTATTAATCATCTTCGGATCAAACGAAATCTAACCTATAAATGGTAGGATTTCGTTATACGGTTTTCCCACAATGGTTCCATACAACGCAACCAAAAACAGGACAATAACAATGATCAAAAAAAGAGGTTTGTACCTGAAAGGCATTCCTTTCCTCTGCGTGTACCGGTAATTGATGTAAGTGCCTATGATGAAAAGACCCGTAAACAGGAGTATTAAATAATTGACCTGCATATCATAATTTTAATTTTATTTGAGGAATTGCAGCCATCATTTCCCGTCGCTCTGGCTTTAAAAGCCCACTTGAGATGACATTCATTAGACGCTGGCAGCTTATTTTATTATTTCACCTTGTCTATCCGTACTTCAACAGGATATATTGATGAATCTCCGAGTTCGAAGGACACTTCTACCTTGTCGTTTGTTGTGAACGGCTTACCATCATTGTCGTAGAATATCGTGTTGGCGGAGCCGCGTTCTGCATCCTCGGGAACAAAAACACTGTTGTGTCCATCCTTTTTCCAACTCATCTCTACAGGCGTAATGGTCTCGCCGCTGTCACCAGGTGTCGTATTGACATAGACTGTCTGGGGCCTGCTGGTGTAGACCGTCAATCCGGTAGAATAATTCAAATAGCCTGTGATAGAGAATCGTTTCCCTTTGTTTGCCTCCTTGTCGGTTATCAATTTTGCGACAGCCGTTTTGGTGGATTCCATTGGCGTTCCTTTTTCACGGTTTTTACTGCCGTCTAAAAATGAGCACGACGTGGCTGTTGCTAATAATCCTGCAATTGCTGCTGTAAATAATGTTTTAGTTCTCATATTTTTTATTAGTGGTGATTTATGATATAACGAATTTACAAAATAACATCACTGCATCGACATAGAATTGTAAATATGGAACATTAGTAAAAACAAATATTTTCTTTCTTATGTGCTCAAAGTCGGGAGACTTTGCGCAGCGGTGACCATCATAACGGGACTGAGAAATCTTGAGTAAGAAGTTTGCAGATGGTAATTGTGTCTGTTTGATGTGCTCAAAGTCGGGAGACTTTGCGCAGCGGGTTGAAGCAGGGCTTTACCTGAATTTTTCCTTACCCATTTTCAGATTTTTCAGTATGGGTCACGGAATAGGTTATAAAAATCGTGACCTATTTTGATTTTTTTTGATACTAGCGCAAAAAAAAAACGCTGTAAACATTGATGTTTACAGCGTTTTAGCTTATTTTGGTTCCCCAACCAGCGGAGAGAGAGGGATTCGAACCCCCGGACCTGTTACAGTCAATAGTTTTCAAGACTATCGCAATCGACCACTCTGCCATCTCTCCTTACCTCTTACGATCTCTCGTTTTCAGTGGTGCAAATATAAAAAGCTTTTGCCACCCGTCCAAATTATTTTGGTGAAAAAGTTTTAAATCTTTCGTTATCAAAGGGAAAAATTAATTCTTCACGATCTGAAAGCCTAAATAAACCATCACCAACCCCAAGATCAGGCTCAGCAAAGCATATACAATCAAGATACTGTAGCTACCATTTTGCCACAAGGCGAAATTCTCCGCAGAGAAGGTAGAAAACGTGGTATATCCGCCACAAAGACCCGTTATCAACAGGTATTTCAGTGCATTGTCCACCCTAATGAAATAGGCAGACAGCATCCCTATCAGAAAACAACCCGTAATATTGACCACGAAAGTACCAAGCGGAAAGGCATTGATGTTCCATAACTTCTGCGTGTACGAGGAGATCAGGAAGCGCAATACACTCCCAAAACCACCACCAAGGAAGACGTAAACTAAATTTCTCATCAGACAAAATTAAAGATTAGATTTTAGAAGTAAGATACCGGACTTCAGTTTTAAATTGTTATTTTTGAAAATCTACCCTCAATTTTGATTTAGATTTATGAAAAAAATTATTCTTATCGAAGATGAATCCAGCGTTGTATCCTTTATCAAAAAGGGTTTGCAGGAATTTGGATACGAGATCTCTGTAGCACTGGACGGCAGCAGCGGCATCAAAATGGTGGAGAATAATGACTTCGATATGATAATCCTGGATATTATGCTGCCAGACATCAACGGCCTGGAGGTCTGCAAAGAAATCCGCAAAAGCAATAAAACCGTTCCCATCCTCTTCCTCACCGCTCTGGACTCGTCAGAAAACATCGTGCTGGGACTGGAAAGCGGCGGCGACGACTATCTGGTAAAACCTTTCAAATTCATAGAACTGGTAGCGCGGATCAAATCTCTGCTGAGAAGAAGCGGACACAGCAACGGCGCAGAACCCAGCGAAGCGGAAAACGGCGACAACATCTACCGCTTTGAAGATCTGACCGTGAACGATTACACCAAAAAGGTAACCCGAAGCGGCGCAGAGATATCGCTGACTTCCACAGAATACAAGCTGCTGCTCTACTTCCTGAACAATCCTGAAAAAGTCATTTCGAGATCAGAAATCCTGGAAGCAGTTTGGGGTGTGAACTACGAATTGGGAACCAACGTGGTGGATGTGTACGTAAATTATCTCAGAAAAAAACTGGACAACCAGGACGACAACAAAATCATCCACACCGTCATCGGAATGGGCTACGTGCTGAAAAAACCTTAGAATTATGCTGAAGAGAATCTCTACCAATCAGACCAAGACTATGCTTCTCGTCATGCTGGTTTTCACAGTCGTCATCCTGCTTTTCAGTGGGTTGGTCTATTTTTCCATCGTCAACTTCTCGCACCAGCGGTTTTACGAACTGCTCAAAATACGGGCGAGCACCATCGTCCAGATCGAGAAAAGCAAAGCTTACATTGACACTTCCACGAACGAAATCATTACCAACCTGACGCGCGAGGAAGAACTGCCCATGGAGAAAGACTACGTTTTTGAAATACCCAAAGATTCCAACTACAGTAAGATAACGCATCAGATTCATATTCCGGACACTTTTTTCAAGCGTATTGTAAAAAAAGGCGAAGCCAACTATAACGACAAAGAGCTCTACTACATCGGGCAGAGTTTCCGATCGCACAACAAGAACTATATTGCCATAGCCTCTGCCAAGAACCACTATGTCGTGTATTATCTTGGCTATCTCAAGAGAACGCTGATCACCTGTATGATCCTGGCGATTTTCTTCTCGTTGATATTTTCCTTCTACCTCTCTAAAACTTTGTTTAAGCCGATTCTCAAAATCACCAACAAGGTAAAAGAAATCAGTTCCGAGAATCTGCATCTCCGCCTGGAACCTCAGCCCGGAAACAAAGAGCTGAATGAGCTGGTAGACACCTTCAACGGTATGCTAAACCGGGTAGAAACATCGTTTGAGACGCAAAATCACCTAATTGGCAATGTATCGCATGAGCTCCGCACGCCGCTGACCTCCATTATGGGCGAGGCCGATGTCGCGCTGTCTCAGGAGCGAACAAAGGAGCATTATCAGGAAACACTTCAAATCATTCTGGAGGAAGCTGAAAAGCTGGATAAAAAGATCAAGGCTCTGCTGATGATAGCCCAAACAGGCTTTGACGGCAAGATCCAGAAAATGGATAAAGTAAGGATGGACCAGCTCCTGTGGGACGTTATCGAAACGGCAACGAGAATCAATTCCAAGAATAATGTCTTTATGGACATCAGTATGCTGCCGGACAATCCCAAGAAGCTGAAAGTACAGGGCAATGAGCAGCTGCTGCATCTTGCAATGGCCAACATCATCAATAATGCATGCAAATACTCTAACTTCCAGCAGGTGAAAGTCTCTCTGGGTGCTACCGACACGCACGTCTACATCATCGTGAAAGACAATGGCATCGGAATTCCGGATTCTGAATTTACTAAGATCTATGATCCTTTTTTCAGGGCTTCCAACACCAAAAACTATGAAGGCTACGGCATCGGACTGCCACTCGCAAGGAATATTATCCGGATCCACAATGGTGAACTGATCGTCAACTCCAAAGAGAACGTCGGGACTACGGTACAGATCAGCTTTCCGAGCTTTGTGCCTCCTGAAAATGTTTAGCAATCTGTGGCCTATTTAAATTTATCCATTGTACACGATGTTGCCTAAAAGCATTAATGTGCTATATTCGTATAAAATCTGCTGATATGAAAAAAATAATCCTACCTATAGTGAGCATCCTAATTTTGCAGTCGTGCATCGTGTCTACTGCAGCCAAGGCTGTGAAAGGTGTTGCCACGATCGGCTATAAAGCCGTCAAAGGTACGGTGAAAGGGGTGAGCTGGGCTGTGAGCAAAGCCAATGGCAAAATAGACAAAGACCGGATAGACGGCACCTGGAAAATTGTAGGCATCTACCACGGTTCTTTTGCAGACTTCAGCGCAGACCAGAATCCTGAGAGTTCTTTCAACAGTGAATGTGTGACAGGTTTTGATCAGATTGAATTCAATTCCAAAAGGTCAAAATTCAGGCCGGTGCATTGCAGTTCGGAGAAGGAAAGCTGGCAAAAGTATGACTTTGAATTTGGAAAAAATCCTTTGACAAAAGAGAAAGAAAACTATATCGAAATCAACTCCAGCAATTATATCACCGTGGTTGATATCAGCAGTAAAACGATGATCCTGGAGGGAAGTCTGATGCCAAAACAGGCTTTTTCCGGCGGTAAACTTTATCTTCTGGAAAAGCTGTAACCACATACAAAGCAACCTGAGAAGGTTGTTTTTTTTGATTTATTAACAATGGTTCTGTTGACAATTCTTCAACAGTCTTACAAAGCTTGTTTTGTAGTGCACACTGCAGCCCGACCTGAGTGAAGCTCATTTTTTGCAATTTACCCCTATGAATTCTTTCTACAAAACTTCCGGCAAAAAATAGCGGGAACGGAGGGCGGAAAAGCTGCCATAATTCTACAATAGCCAAGAATCTCAGGCTCAAAACTCGATATTCTCTTTCAAAAATGACATTCTAATCTCATTTTAATCTCTCTCATTACATTTTAATTTGGTTCCAAAGTCTTTCTAATTTGGTGGGTATAGTTTTGTAATATCAAAAAACAACTACTCACAAAAATTATATTGTTATGATCAAAACCATCTTAATTGCAACGGACTTCTCACTGGAATCTTTGGACATCCTGAAAAAAGTACTGAAAAAGAAGCATGCACAAAACGATGAGAACCAATATAACATCCTCTTCGTTGCGGGTTATGATATGGGAGATTCTATCCGGGATCTGCTGTTCACGACCAAGAGTTCTGTGTTCGGGAAAATCAGATCGCAGGCATTTTGCGATGCGTACAGCATTATCAATAACAAATATCCGGATTTGATCAATAAGATCACGTGCGACCTGTTTACCGGCAGCTTCCAAAGAACTTTTGACCAATTTGTGGAAGCCAGGAATGTGGATGAGGCCTATTTCTCTACTACCAAAGGCAGTAATCTGAACAGAAATCAATTTGACCTCACAGGCTATCTAAAAAAGAATAAGCACGTGGAAGCGCAGGAAGTGGTGACCGGCACGGGAGACTATGTTCCGGAGAAAGGAAGGCTGGCAGAGGTTTTCCTTTAGAATACTGATGGAGAAGATAAAAAAGTTAATTATTAAAAGTAAAGAAAAATGTTAAGAAATTATAGTAACAGCAGGACATTGGGAGACAACATCAGACTTGGGACGCTGACTGCTTTTACGGCGGGCACTATAAATATTGCGTCCCTGCTGATCTTCCTGTCATTCACGTCCAATGTCACGGGACATTATGCCATTTTTGCAGCAGAAATCAGCCAGGGCAACTGGTCTCAGGTAGCAGTTGTGGGCGGATGGATTTTCCTGTTCTTTTTCGGGGGTTTTGTTTCTAACCTAAGCGTGATCAACCTGAATAAGAAGAGTAAATATTTTGCACACTCACTGCCGATCTTTCTGGAAATCCTATGTCTGCTTGCGGTCGGAGTCTACGGTCAGTTTTTTTACGAAAAAACCCTGCAGGAGACTGAAGCTTTGGTCGCACTGATGTTGTTTGCCACAGGTCTCCAAAACGGTCTGACGGCCAGCATCTCAAATTTCTCTGTGAAGACGACTCACCTGACGGGAACTACCACGGATTTGGGAATTTTGGCATCTATGTTTACCCAAAAGAAATTCCGCAAGAATCCGGAACTTATTGCCAGAGCAAAACTACTGACAAGCATTATGGCGGCCTATGTACTGGGTGCAATTTTTTCGGGACTGACGTATTACAATCTGGAATTCCGGGTGTTTTATGTGATCAGTGTCTGCCTGCTGGTGGTGATTGGCTATGATTTTTATAAGATCAACCTGCGTCATTTCCATACAGAATACAGGTATTACAGGATCTTTCACAAGCCGACTCTAATTGCTTTTCTGTATTACAAAATCCACAATAAAGAAGAGCGGAGAACAACCAGCTCCACTTCAAGGCATACGAAACTTGCTTTCAGCGACAAATAAATCTGAAAACACACTCCATATATATTTAGTTTTTTAATAGTTCTTTTTACAGAAATACACCGGGAATTGCCGGTGTATTTTATTTTTATGTAATGTCGTTTTAATGTTAACGTTCTACCCAGGTATGGTTTTCCCCGGCTAACTCGCCGATGTATTTCTCTGCATCCATCGCTGCCATACAGCCGCTTCCTGCCGCAGTGATCGCTTGTCTGTAATGGTGATCCTGAACATCGCCTGCTGCGAAGACACCCGGAAGATTTGTTCTTGCAGATTTTCCTTCGGTGATGATATATTCGTTTTCATCCAGGTCTATCTGTCCTTTGAAGATGCCAGTATTTGGTTTATGACCAATCGCGATGAAGATCCCGTGAACATCAATCGTGGAAACCTCATCGGTCAGATTATTTACGACTTTCGCTCTTTCTACCAGGGCATTTTCACCTTCGATTCCGATGAGTTCGTGGTTGTATTTCACTTCAATATTTGCAGTATTGAGCACTCTGTCTACCATCACTTTGGAAGCACGGAAATGGTCTTTTCTTACTAATAAAGTAACTTTGTTGCAGATATTCGCAAGGTAAGTTGCTTCCTCAGCCGCTGTATCACCCGCTCCTACTACCACAACATCTTTTCCTCTGTAGAAAAAGCCGTCACAGGTGGCACAGGCAGAAACACCGCCGCCGGAGTATTTTTTCTCATCTGGCAACCCAAGATATTTAGCAGCTGCTCCTGTAGAAATGATGACACTCTTTGCAAGGATCTCGCGGGAGCCTGTACTCAGTCTGTGGATGCCGCCTCTCACTTTGGAAAACTCTACTTTGGTGATCATCTCGTAGTGGACTTTGGTTTCAAAACGCTCGGCCTGTTTCTGCAGGTGCAGCATCATCTCGGGACCTGTAACGCCGTCCGGATATCCCGGGAAATTCTCTACCTCGGTAGTTGTCGTCAGCTGTCCGCCCGGCTCCAGTCCTGTAAATAATTCTGGTTTCAGACTTGCTCTTGCTGCGTAAATTGCTGCTGTAAAACCAGCTGGTCCGGAACCTACAATGACACAGTCTAAAATATTGTTTTCCATTTTTAATTAAATTATTTTTATTCTTTTAAGGCTAATTGATAATCGATTTCTGTTCCAATTTATAAGTTTTCAAATATAAATCTTTGTGATAAAACAGGATACAAATTTCGGGAATTAATTGATGAAAACCTATCTAAACTGTCGATTTGAAACATATGAATGATGAATCATATTCAGTTATTGATTATTAAAAACAAAAGCCAGAATAATCAGCACAATATCAATTCCCACAAGGATCCAAACCAATTTTAAATCCGGCTCTGCAAATCCTTCTATAAATTGTCTGATTTTAAGTGACAAAATACTGCTCAAATTAGTTTCAGGATTTTTAAAATCAACATCATCCATTTTTATTTTTTTGAGAACAAACTTGATGATTCTTTTCTGCAATTTTGGTGTTTGAGAATCATTATTAATAGTGTCCAGCAATTTAACTTTCACCACGCTCCATTCTGTGATATTCTTCAAAAATCCAGGTTGTTTCTGGAGCATTTTATTGATATAAAAATCAATTTTTGGTTCTATGAAATCTGCAATTTTATATTTCCAAACATTATAAACTGCAGAAGCAATCGCATTTTTATTGGCTAAAATGATGAAGAGAACAGGTGCCAAAATCCCGACAGTCAGAAGCAAAGCCGTCCAAAACTCCACCGTAAACAGGAAAACAAAACCCATAATGGCTCCCAAAATTCCCGCGTGTGCCGAAGCCGGAAATCCACCACCCGAGTTATCGCCCAATAAAATAATGGCGATCACAATATTGACGATCATAATGACTGCGCCGACCAACGCAACTTTGATCCAAGCCAAGGAAGCTTTGCCGCTAATCTTAGCGAATAGTTGGATGTTACCGATTAATTCTTCTTTCATTTGTCTAATTTGTTTTTATTAATGCTTTTAAACCCGCACTTTCAGTTCGTCCACTTTTATGATTTTATAAACCAGCTCTTTATAAATCTCGTCGTCCTCCATCTGGCGTACGCCGAGACCTTTTGACTTTAGATCCATCTCACGGAGAATTGAAATAACCCGCGTTGCATGCTTCAAAGGATAAAATCTTGCGGCTTCCGAATAATCTTTGATGGCATAAGGATTTACGCCCATTGCCGAAGCAATGTTCTGAGGCGACTGTCCCGATAAAGTATGGTAAATAATGATATTGGAAAAGAAATTATACAAAGCTCCGAACGCCATCTGCACAGGATTCGATTTTTTGTTCTTTCCCATATAATAAGCAATGCTGAAGGCTTTTGCCTGATCTTTTGTTGCCAGTGCTTTCTGAAGTTCGAAAATGTTGAAATCCTTGCTGATGCCGATGTGTTCCTCGATGATTTTACCGTCAAGGATGGCGCCGTCTTTCAGGACTATTTTCAGTTTATTGAGTTCATTCGCAATTCTGGAAAGATCATTTCCCAGATATTCTGCCAGTAGATGGCTGATATTGGGTGCTGATTTGATTCCCATCACGGCCATTTCGCCCTGAATCCAGGTGGGAAGCTGGTAATCTTTCATCTTCTCACTCGTGAAAAGCATTCCGGATTTCGATAATGTTTTGGTGACCTTTTTCCGTGCATCGAGTTTTTTGAGTTTGTGGGCAAAAACTAAAATAGTGGAGGGAACGGGATTTTCCAGGTAGTTTTCCAGAGCCTTGGCTTCTTCGTCATTCAGTTTCATATCCTGCGCTTCTTTGACGATGATCAGCTGTCTGTCGCCCATCATTGGGTATTGTCTTGCTAAGGAAAGAATCTCGAGATAATTGGTATCGCGGCCGTATGCCACCGTCTGGTTGAAGGCCTTCTCATCCTCTTCCAAAACGTCGTGCTCAAAATGCCTGATGGCCAGATCTATGTAAAAAGACTCATCGCCGTGGAAAAAATAAACAGGTAATAGTTCTTTATTTTTAATATTTTTGAGGATAATATCTATTTCTTTCATCTTATCGTATGCAGGTTCCGAAACTTAATTTTGAAAATGACTTTGATTTGCAAATCAAACAAGACAAAGATACATTTTTTATCTATGACCTGGTACGGAAAATCTGGCTCGTACTGACGCCTGAGGAGTGGGTACGACAGCATTGGCTGCACCATTTCCGCTTTGTAAAGAGGAAGAATCTGTCATCATTAATCCTGGAAAAGAAGCTGGAACTGAACGGCACGACCAAGAGAATCGACCTGTTGGTCACTGAGAAAACGCAGCCTAAAATCCTGATTGAATGCAAAGCGCCGGGAATTGCTCTGAAGCAAGTTCATTTTGAGCAGATCGCAAGGTACAACAGCCTGATCGGTGCAGAACAGATCATCATCAGCAATGGCCTGCATCATATTTTTGCGGATTACAGAGACGGGGAATATCACTTTCTGAATTTGAAAGTCTAAATATTTTGTCTTTTTTGATCACTCGCTAATGGCAGGCAAAACCTGAATTCTGCGAAGCTGCAGCCCGACCTGAATGGAGCTCATTTTTTGTGTGGACAAAACCTTTTACATTCGTCAAACCTTCTGGCAAAAAATAGCGGGAATGGAGGGCGGAAAAGCTGCCCAAATAATTCTACAAATTAAAATCGCGCTTTGGATTGAAGAGGTAAATCAGGGCAAAAAAGAAAATAGAAACTGCCAGGAAATACTGATAATAATGCACAGATGACTGGGAATTGATCGTGGTAGAGCTGGATCCCGTATTTTTCTGCAGTTCTGTGGTAAGATGTGTGACGGCATCTTCCAGATTGTTGCCGTTGAAATAGTTGCCGCCCGTTGATGAGGCGATATTACTGAGCGCTTTGGTCTGCAGCTTGGAAACGACGGTTTCGCCGTACATATCAGATTTGTAGCCCATCAGCTGGCCGTAGTAATATTCCGGAATCGGTGCGCCTTCTTCTGTACCGACGCCAATTGTAGTAACCCTGATGCCCTGCTTGTTGGCCAGACTGACTGCTTCGTCCTCGTGGCCTTCATTGTCTTCGCCATCGCTGATTAACACGACATTTTTTGAGCCTTTATTGATGTTTTTGAATTTCTGGGCCGCGATTTCCATGGCTTTCAGAAAATCTGTCCCCTGATTTTGAACCACACCGCTCTCGATCCCCGAAAGGTAAGTTTCTGCAGCCGCGTAATCACTGGACAAAGGCATTACGGAATAGGCATCGCCGGCGAAAACTACGATTCCCACCCGGTCATTGGTCATCTTCTGGAGTGCATTGATGATGATATTTTTGGCTTCATCGAGACGGCTTGGCTGGATATCCTGTGCATTCATGGAGTTGGAAACGTCTAGCACAAAAATGGTGTTGCTGACATTCTGCGTTACACTTATCTCTTCTTTACCTCCCAAAAGATCGATGATGGAGAATATTAAAAACAGAAATCCCAAGAGATAAAGCACGGGGAAAAGTCTGGCAAACCCAGAGGTCCTATCAAACAGAACTTCCTGAAATCTGTCTTCTGCGAATCGGTTTCTTCTTTTGCTTTTCCACCGGATATAATGGATGATAAAGTAACCGATGACAGGCAACAAAAGCAGTAATAAAAGATACCAGTAATTTCCTAAATACCAATTCATCTGTATAGTTATCTTAATTCAAAATTTTAAAAAATACCCAACGGAGCAGGGCGTCCAACACCAGAAATCCAAGAGCGACCCAAAGGAAAATCCTGAAATATTCTTCATAACTGTAGAGTTTTGAACTTTTCACATCTGATCTCTCGAGCTGGTTGATCTCGTCATAGACGGTTTGCAGACTTGTGTTATCAGTAGCGCGGAAGTACTTGCCGCCGGTCAGCTGTGAAATATCCATCAGGGTATTTTCGTCGATTTCGGTTTTCTGTTCTGTGAAGACGATATCTCCGAAGATATTGGTACCGGTCGGGAAAGCTGCAAATCCGTTGCTTCCAATCCCGACGGTGTAGACTTTGATGCCGTTGTTCTTTGCCAGTTCTGCCGCGATTTGGGGCGGCATTGCGTTGATGATTGTGTTGACGCCATCGGTCATCAGGATGATGATTTTACTTTTCGCCTTGCTGTTTTTGAGGTGGTTTACAGCTACAGAAAGACCTTCGCCAATAGCAGTTCCGGGTTGTAATTCTAATGGATTCAGCTGGTTGAGCTCATCTACAACCACCTGATGGTCTGTCGTCAAAGGCACTTTTGTGTAAGCTTCTCCGGAGTAGGCTACCAGTCCTACCCTGTCGTTTTCCCGCTTGTTGACAAAGTCTACCGCAATTTTCTTCAGGGCTTCCAACCGGTCGGGATCCAGATCTTTGGCGAGCATACTGAGGGAAACGTCTACAGACAGCATAATATCAATCCCTTTGGAGTCGTCTCTGTCCTGAGAAATGGTGTAGGTTCTAGGCCGTGCCAGCGCAATAATCAGTGCGGTGAGAATGAAATATTTTGAGACTTTCAAAAACCACATCACAAACGAAATGTTCCCGCTGGGACGCATATTCCTGACAGACGGAACTGCAATGCCGCGGCTTTTCTTCTTGCCCGAATCCAGTATCAACAACGGGATGAACAAAATAAAAAGTACTAAAAACCACGGACTGTAAAATTCGAAATTCACGGGATATTTATAATTGATAAATGATGATTGATAAATGATTCTAATGAAAGCTTAGGTGTTTTTGTTTCTGAAATTTTCCTGCTCTCCGCTGTTCATACTTCTGAGATTTTCGACTTCTATGTCTTTGGTGGAACGTTTTACAAACTCTCTGATTTCAGCAAAATCCTTGCTCATAATTTCCTGATCCGGAATTGTTTTGGCAAATTTTACAAGATCGCCACGCAGGAATATCTCCTCCACAATCTTCTCATTCTCCTGAGAGATCGCGTTGGTAGATTTCATATAAGTCACGAGATCGTCTGTCAGCAGCACATCTGCAGGAATCTGGTATTGCTTTGTGATAAAAGCTCTGGAGATTTCAATCAGTTCAACATAAAAAGCTCTGAAGTTTTCGGTCTCGATATAATTTTTCTTTCTAAGTTTTTCCAGGTCTTTCAGCGTCTGATTGGTAGTCACTGCCGGACTTCCTTTCTGTTTTCTGCCCCATTTTACAATGCCTATAATGAGAACTATAATCGCAATAATGAGCAGAGCCAAAAGAATATAGAATTTGTACATCTCCCAATAGTCTTTGACATCCAGTTTCACCTCTTTGTTTTTCATAATATCATTAATCTCATCGCCTTTTTTAGCGGTATTAATGACTTCTACTTCGTAAGGGATTGTTTTGAGGATCTTATCGCCGACTTTTACTTCAATAACAGGAATTGTGAACTTGCCTTCCTGAAAAACAGCAAATTTCACCGATCGCAGATAGATATCCTTTTGGCTGGCAATACTGTCGTTCACCATTTCAAAATGAAAAGGCAGAAGTTCATTTCTGGCTGCAATCTGCACGTTCTCACCATTGACGTCTATGATCTGAATTTTAAAAACTGCCACTTCGCCCAAGGCCAAAGTCGTCTTGTCAAGATTGGAGGACAAAGTCTGTCCCGATCCAAACGAAGAAATAAGTATGAAAAACGAAATAAATATTTTGAAAAGTTTATAAGGCATTTATATGGTTGATAGTGGTCTGTTGATAGTTAATTGTTACTTTTTTGTCACATTGAGCAGGGTCGAAACGTTTTGTTCCTTTTTATTTTTTAAAATGCTGGTACAAAAACCGGCTGTAATCATCCGATGTTTTGATGTCTATAAAATGGGCCGATGAATTTTCAAATTCTTCTTTTGTCTGGCGCATTTTACGTTTTTGCTGTTCTGCAAATTCATAGCGCCATCTTGCGCTGGAAGTATTGGCCCAAACCTGCTGACCGGTTTCTGAATCCCGAAAAAGCGCATAACCGATGTCCGGAATTTCCATATCTTTTTCGTCGTAGACACGAAGTCCCAACAATTGATGCTTTCTGGCGGTCACATTCAGGATTTTCTGATCAAATTCATCCTCAAAATCTGAAAACAGGAACACCAGAGATTTTCTTTTGAAAACACCCATCATATAGTTGAAAGCAGCATCCAGATTGGATTTTGAAGGCACATAATCTGCGGACAGAATATTGCTCACGATCGACAAAACGTGTTTTCTGCCTTTCTGAGGCGGCACCACTTTCAGAACCTTGTCTGCGTAAAGAATCAATCCGATTTTATCATTATTGCCTGCCGCAGAAAATCCAAGCGAGGCGCAGATTTCTGCCACATATTCTCTTTTCAGCTGTGTTTTGGTTCCGTAATCCATCGATGCAGAAATATCTACAATCAGCATCATTGTAAGCTCGCGCTCCTCCTCCATTACTTTTACGAATGGCTCGCGGAAACGGGCAGTTTTGTTCCAGTCCATTCTTCGGGTATCGTCGCCAAACTGGTATTGGCGGACTTCAGAAAAGGTCATTCCCTGGCCTTTGAATGCGCTGTGATATTGCCCCATAAGCGATGCTTCGGTCTTCTTTCGAGTCCGGATTTCTATCTGCTTTACCTTCTTAACAATATCTTTTATTTGCACTTTCAATATTTTTATTTTGGGCAGCTATTTCCGCCTTCCGCTCCCAAACCTAACGAAGTGGTTCGACGAAGTCAATCTTTTTTGCTCGATTTTGGTCTTCAATAGAAACTAGTTCCATGCAAAAAAGGATTTCCGCTCTAGTCGGGCTGCGAGAACCAACCTTTTAGGAGGTTTGGTGTCCTTGGCGGTCATCGGTTGATAGTTTTCAGACCTCTTAGTTTTTTCAAAAACAATACGACGACTGACCACTATCAACGGATTAACCAATTTTCAGAACATCTGTTCTCATTATTTTTCAAATTCTCCTGGTGAAGGTTAGTCTTGCGATTGTCATGAACTTTACAAAAATGTTTCTTGCTACAAAACCTTCCAACCCTCAACTCCTCAAACGCTCCGACAAAACTAAGGCGCCTGTATTTTCGCCAGAATTTTATTTACAATATCATCCTGAGTCACTTCCTCGGCTTCTGCTTCGAAACTTAATCCAATTCTGTGTCTCAAAACATCTTTCGCAATTTCTTTTACATCTTCAGGGATTACGAAGGCTCTTCCTTTAATAAAAGCATAAGCTCTGGAAGCAATTGCCAGGTTGATACTCGCTCTGGGAGAAGCACCGAAACTGATGTAATTCTTGATTTCGGACAAGCCGTATTTTTCCGGATAACGGGTTGCGAAAACCATATCCAGAATATATTTTTCAATCTTTTCGTCAAGATAAATTTGGTTGATGAGTTTCTTTGCCTCAACAATCTGATTCAGATCCACCACTTTTCTGATCTGCGGAATATCCTGTGTAGAAATCATTTTCATAATCTTTCTCTCGTCCTCAAATTCAGGATAATCGATCTTACACTTCAGCATAAAACGGTCGGTCTGCGCTTCCGGTAAAAGATACGTTCCTTCCTGATCGATCGGGTTCTGAGTGGCTAAAACAAGGAAAGGTTTTGGCAAAGGCATGGTTTCGTCACCAATCGTGACTTGTTTTTCCTGCATCACCTCCAGCAATGCAGACTGTACTTTTGCCGGCGCCCGGTTGATCTCATCAGCCAAAACGAAATTGGCAAAAACAGGACCTCGCTTGATCGTGAAATCGTTGTCTTTCACATTGTAGATCATCGTCCCCACGACGTCTGCAGGCAAAAGATCCGGCGTAAACTGGATTCTGGAAAACTGACCGTCCACTGCTTCTGAAAGGGTTTTTATGGCTAATGTTTTGGCCAATCCCGGAACACCTTCCAACAGGACGTGTCCATTGCCGAGAAGCCCAATCAGCAATCGGTCTATCATATATTCCTGCCCGATAATGGCACGGTTGATTTCCTGTTTTAAAATAGAAAAAAAGTAATTCTGTTCTTTTACTTTTTCTGTAAGTTGTCTGATATCTTCTGCTTGATTCAATTCTGACATATTAATTAATAAAAATAATTGGTAAATTTCACATAAAATCCAGCAATAGCAAACATAAGAATTGCCAATCTTGCGTTAAATATTTGTTAAAAGAAATATCTGGATAATAAATTGATAAAAAGCCATCAAAAACACAGTGTTATTCACATTTTTCATACATTTATAAATTAAAATCACATATTAAAAATGAATTATCATTTTGCCAACCACAGACAGGTGCGGAAAAACCTGCTGAATATCCTGCAAACGACTTCTGAAAAAGACCTTTTGACCATTCCTGACGGTTTCAACAACAATATATACTGGAATATTGCACATTGTGTGGCGCAGCAGCAGCTGCTTTGCTATTATCTCAGCGGAAATCAGTTCCGGATCGATAAATATTGGGTAGAGACTTATAAAAAGGGCACATTTGCCAATGTAGACGTTAAGCAGTCTGAAATGGAAGATCTGGCTTATCTGCTGATTGAAACTTCAAAAATTCTGATGAAGGATTTTGACGATGATTTTTTCTCGGACTACACGCCGTATTCCACCAGTTTTGGTATTGATCTGAAGAATATTCAGGATGCGATTATTTTCAACAATATGCACGAAAGTATTCATTACGGCTATATACTGGCGCAGAAGAGAGCGCTGATTGCCGAAGGACTTAGTTTATAAATAATGACTGATAATTGATAAATGATCTGTTCAAAAAGCTTTTAACTGATGAATCTCAAACTTCTTTTTCCGATGGCCTTACTGATCGTTTTATCATTTTCAAAATCTGATAATGAGCGGTTTAAATATTACAGATCCATCGGCAAAACTCAGGATATAGAAGTTCTTTATCTTACCTGGGAAGATACGACGCTTCCGAATTTCGTGACCGTTTCAGATTACAAAAAATATGGTGACAAAGCCGAACTGATGGAGCATTGCTTCTACGTAGATTCCAAAGATCCGGAAAAAAGGAAATTTAAAATCCCTGTGACGACCGATAAACTGATCAAGAAAATCCCTTTAAAAATCAAGGGAAAATTCTTTAAAACCAAGCAATTCGACGATACATTTCCAACGCCGCTTTTCGAAGATTACAGAAAAACAGGCGACTTAAAATTCAAAACTGAGAATGATGACTTTCTGGTTTTTGTCTTGGATTGAGAATTAAACAATAATTCTTTTTTTAACCACATAGAGACATAGATTTTTAAAATATTACTAAGATAAAATAGAGCTATACTTTATTTAAGCTTTTTAATTTATATTTTCAATTTCCCTATGTTTCTATGTGGTTTTGGTAGTTTTGCCCGTCAGATCTCTGATTTGTGAATCATACCAGAACTTTACAATTTTGTTAAGATAAAATTAATCTCAAAAAGACTACTTTTGCCAAACAAAATCTCATTAATGAATCCAGAGAAAAAAGACGATTTCATATTCGGTTTGCGACCAGTGATGGAAGCCCTAGAAGCGGGAAAAACCGTAGACAAAATATTTTTACAGAATGCTCTGACAGGCGAAATATACTTCGAACTAAAGCAGCTTTTAGCTAAGCATAACATCCGTCCGAACTATGTTCCCGTCGAGAAACTAAACCGTTTCACCAGAAAAAACCACCAAGGTGTAGTAGCCTTCATTTCAGACGTTCCTTTCCATAAAATTGAGGATGTTTTGCCTCAGCTTTTTGAAGAAGGAAAAACGCCGTTTATCCTAATTCTTGATAGATTGACCGATGTGAGAAACTTCGGAGCCATTTGCAGAACTGCAGAATGTGTAGGCGTAGACGCGATTCTAATTCCTGAAAAAGGTGGCGCACCAATTAATTCTGATGCCATAAAAACTTCCGCAGGAGCGATTTATAATATCAAAATCTGTAAAGAGAAAAATCTGGCTCATTCTGTAGATTTTCTACAACAAAGCGGAATCAAAGTATTTTCTGCCACAGAAAAGGCTCAGAAATTGATCTACGATGTCGATTTTACAGAACCTTGCGCTATCGTGATGGGAAATGAGGAAACAGGAATCTCCAAAGAAGTCCTGCACCATTCCGATGAAAAAATAAAACTCCCGATAGAAGGTAAAACCCAATCCCTGAACGTCTCTGTAGCTTGCGGCGCTATTCTTTATGAAGCCGTGAGACAAAAGATAGTTGTTGCCGGTTAATCATTTTTTGGTTGATAAAGATCAACTTTTCGATTATCAGAACAACAACTGTATTTAATTATTAAACAACATTTATGAAAAAAATAACAGCGCTCGCGCTTATCGCCATAACACTGGTTGCTTGTAAAAAGGAAACGAAAACCATTACAAGAGTTGACCCAAAAACAGGCAAAACCGAAACTGTGACCGTAGAAGTCTCCTCTGAGGAAGCTGCAAAACCAAAAGCAATCTCAGACAGCAGCGGCATCTACAAGCAGAAATTCATTCTGGAAAAAGGCGTGACTTATCCATTGGTTTCTTACCAGAGAGAAATTCAGTCTCTAAACACACCTGACGGCAAAACAATGTCCGGAACCACGGAAACTACAGACGAAATGTCTGTGACCGTAAACGATTTCAAAGAAAATGTATACGATCTTACGCTGAATATGACCGGAAAAAGAATGTCTAATTCTGCCAACGGGAAAACCATCGTCATCGATACAAAACAAGCGGCTCCGAAAGAAGATGCTTTGAAAATGGATTATCTGGTGAGCAAAGGCCTGGCAGGCAACAAGCTGAATGTTAAAATGGATGCACAGGGGAATGTAAAATCGGTAACAGGATTTGATGCCGTCTACAATAATCTCAAAAAAGCCATTGCAGGTACTGTAAAAGATACAAAGCAGCAGGATGCATTTATCCAGAGTTTCAAAGCTGGTTTTAATGAAGCCTTGATGAAAGAGCAGCTGGGCAAAAACCTGAAACTTCTTCCTGCAAAAGGCGCCAAGATAGGCGACAAATGGACAGATTCTGAGGATATCGTACCGGGAAAAGTGAAGCAGAACCTGACTTTCACTCTGGTAAAAGTTGAGGATGGCAAAGCGGAAATCAGCGTGACCGGAGTGATCCCTTCAAAAAATGACAAGCAGACGCAGAACGGAATGACGCACACAATGAGCCTTGGAGGTTCGCAGACAGGGAAAATCATCATCGATGAAAATACCGGATGGCTGCTGAACCAGAACCTGAGCATCAAAACAACGCAGAAAGAAAGCGTTTCTGATGGCAAACAGACGCAGAGTATGAGCAAAAACTCGACGACGTCTATCATCATCAATCCTTCTTATAAATAGATTTTTAGAATTAAATAAAAAAATAAGGAAATGAAGTACATTTTCGAATTTATCATCGCCACCATCATTATTTTCTTCGTTTGGAATATCCTGAAGCGAATTTTCTTCAGTGCGTTTTATAAAAACTTCCCGACTCTGAACCCAAAAAATCAGAAGAAGGAGGAAACGACTCATAAAAAAATGCCTAGCCAAAAGGTAAACTGGGACGCAGAAACGGTAGATTATGAGGAAATAAAAGAGGAGAAAAAACAATAGTCAAATTCTCACATAAAATAAAGATAAAACCTTTTAGATTATTAAGTCTAAAAGGTTTTTTAATATTAAATTTGGAATTTGAAATTTTAAAGCCATTTTACAGTTGATATTAATTGTAAAACATTGATTTCAAATCTGCTATCAAAGTCTAATATCTAACATCTATTTATGTTCAAAAATAAGAAGAATCTCATTTTCATCCTTGCAAGTTTTGTCGTTTTCATTTTGCTGGCCGTGGTTTATGCCAATCCTGTCATCTCCGGAAAACGTCTGATGCAGCACGATATTGTTTTCTACAAAGGCGGCGCAGAGGAGCTTCTGCAATACCGCGCCAACAATGAAAATGAAACCTACTGGAGCGATGCGATGTTTGGCGGAATGCCGACGTACCAAACCGGCGCACAGTTTCGGGGCGATGTCATCAAGAAAATCGACGATTTGTTTCTATTCCTTCCCAAGCCTGCCAATTATTTATTCTTACTATTTGCCGGGTTTTTCTTTTTGGGAATGGTGGCCGTCAAAAATTGGAGGTACGCATTGCTGGGCGCCACATTCTTCGGATTGTCCACTTATTTTTACATCATTATCGGCGCAGGACACAATGGGAAAGTACATACGATTGCCTATTTTGCGCCATTGGTAGCAGGGATTTTATTGGTTTATTTCAGAAAAAAATACATTCTCGGATTCATCACCACTACCCTATTTATGGGACTTCAGATCTGTGCAAATCACCCACAGATGACGTACTATCTCTTCCTTGGACTGGCATTCCTTTTCGTTTCAGAACTAGTGCGTGCCATCAAAGGAAGGATCGAATGGAAGCATTTCCTTATTTCAACAGGAATTCTTGCCGTTGCCGGAATCATCGGCGTCGGGATGAATTCACAGAGAATCATGGCCAATGCCGAATATGTGAAAGAAACCGTCCGTGGAAAGCAGATCCTGACCGACGGCACGCATACCGCAGGAAAATCCGGGATGGACAAAGAAAGCATTACCCTTTGGAGCTACGGAAAGCTGGAAACCCTTAACTTATTCATTCCGAGATTAATGGGAGGTGCAAGCCAAGAAGAAGCTTCAGATAAAATAATGGAGCAAATCCAAGTTTTGGCTCAGGACAACATCAAGTCCCAGCAAGAATACGATATGATGACAAGAGGCTTCGGAAGCCCGACTTACTGGGGCGACCAGCCGAGCACTTCCGGTCCGGCTTACCAGGGCGCGGTCGTTTGTTTCCTGGCAGTTTTAGGATTTTTCTTTGCCGGCAGAAAATACAGATATTGGATTTTGGGTGCCTCTATTTTAACGATTTTCTTGGCTTGGGGAAGTAATTTCTCTGCGCTGACAGATTTCTTTATCGATTATGTGCCTTTGTACAACAAGTTCCGTGCGCCGTCTTCAATTTTAGTCGTTGTGGAATTTCTGTTTCCTCTGATCGCAATTCTTGGTTTATATAAATTCTTTACCGATGAAAATCTCACTGAAGAATACAAAAAGAAAATCCTGCTTTACGTTTCAGGAACTGTTCTGGGAATTACCTTGATTTTGATGGTTTTCGGAAAAGGCATTTTAGGCTTCTACACCGCGAATGAGAAAACTTATCTTCCGCCCTACATCCTGGATTATCTCATCGGGGAAAGAGCGTCTATGTTCCAGACTGATGCTTTGAAGGCGATTGTTTACGTTTTGATTACAGCCGGCGTTTTATTTTTAGGATTGAAGAAAAAACTGAATGTTAATATCGTTTTATTAATTATCGGATTCGTAAGTTTATTTGATCTTTGGACGGTAAACAGACGTTATCTTAACGATGATAATTATGTGGACAAAACCTTCGCAGATTATCCTTTCCAAACAGAAAATTCGGAATATCTCATGAGCAAAGCGGGTGACAATTCTTTTGTTCAAAGCCTTCTACAACAGACCGAAGTGAATAAAGCTTTGCAAACCATCGCTGAAAAGGACAAAGACCATTACAGGATTTTCAACAATATTTTATCAACTTTCAGCGAGACGAATACTTCTTACTTCAAATCTTCGATTGGCGGTTATCACGCGGTTAAACTGAGACGTTATGATGATTTAATCAACAAATATTTCTCAACCACTGACCAAGTAAAAACCGTCAGAATCCTGAATATGCTGAACACCAAATATTTCCTCGTTGGCGACCAGCAAAAACCTCAGATCACCCCGAATCCTGAAGCCAACGGCAATGCGTGGTTTGTTTCCGACATCAAATTTGTGGATAATCCAAACGAAGAATTGAACGAAACCGGAAACCTTGACACTAAAAAAATCGCGGTCATTTCTAAAGATGACAAAGCTTATTTCAATGGGAAAAATCTGGTAAAAGATTCAACGGCATTTTTGGCTTTGAAATCTTATCAGCCAAACGAATTGTCTTTCGATTCATCTTCTAAAACGCCTCAATTGGCAGTATTTTCCGAGGTTTATTACCCTCACGGCTGGAATGCTTATCTGGACGGAAACAAAGTGGATTATATCAAAGCTAATTATCTTTTGAGAGCGCTTTACGTCCCTGCAGGAAAACATAAAATTGAAATGAAATTTGAACCAGCTGTTATCGAAACCGGAAAATTATTCTCTTTGATAAGTTTTGGATTATTTGTTTTGTTGAGTTTGATTGGGGTTTATTTTCTGTTTAAAGATTCTCGGAAGTCCGAGGTTGCGGAAGTTTAAAACAAAGTCAAAATATGATCACGAATATCCGTTATTAATAACAATGGAAAAATCAGCAGTCGTTTTGTCATTCCGTAGGAATCTAAACTGCTATGTTTTTAGTATGTTGAGATTCCTCCGGAATGACAAGCAACCATCAAAAACTTAGTTATTACCAATTACGGAAAATCAGATTTGATATAAATAAAAGCAACCCAAATTGAGTTGCTTTTGTTTTTTCTTTAGTAGCCTAAATTTAATTTCGATAAAGTTTAGCCGAAACTAACTTTTTATGACAAAACCCTAGCCCCGATGGGAACGGCATCCTTTTTTGCTATTGCGCTGAAAAGTTTCAAATGATGGCTTCACATCTATCGCAATTGCAAAAAAGATACAGTGGACAGCGGGATTAGCTCCTAAAAAAGTGGCTCATTATTCCATTGTGAAATTTCATTGAACACAAAAAAGCAACCCAAATTGAGTTGCTTTTGTTTTTTGCTTGAAAGCGGAAATTATTTTCTGATTCCCAATTCAGCGATGATAGCTCTGTATCTGGAGATTTCTTTCTTCTTCAAGTAATCAAGAAGAGATTTTCTCTTACCTACCAACATTACTAGAGATCTCTCTGTAGCAAAATCGTGACGGTTGGCTTTCAAATGCTGAGAAAGGTGGTTGATTCTAAAAGTGAATAGAGCAATCTGTCCTTCAGCGCTTCCCGTGTCATTTGCAGATTTTCCGTGCTTTGCGAAAATTTCTGACTTTTTTTCTGGTGTTAAATACATTCCAATATTATTTAATGATTATTATGTAATTCGGGTGCAAAGATAGGATTTTATTTGGGATTAGAAACTGAAAATTTAAAAATATGAATAAAAGCAACTAAATTTTTCACCACATAGACACATAGTTTCTTTTAAGCCTAAGATAAAATAAGGCATTACTCTATTTTACCTTTTAAAATTAACTTAACTTCTATGTGTCTATGTGGTTTGATTAATTCTCCTCCATCAAATAATTTTTTACCAACGAAAGATCAGCTGGATATTCCACAGATTTCTTTTCCTTTTTATTGAAAGCTTCCAGTTTTTCAGGGATTTCGATTTTCGTTTTCAAGACTTCTTCTACAGCTTCTACAAACTTTGCCGGATGCGCAGTTTCCAATAAAACACCTACGAAATCTTCATTGTCTTTGTCATCATGAGCGGAGTCGAATGACTTCCTAAATGTTACCAATCCCAAATAAGCCACTGCGCCGTGCGGATCTAAAGTATAATCAAAATCGTTTTTTACTTTGATCATTGTCTCTTTCGTTTCTTCATCCGAAAAAGAATATGACTTAATCTCTTTTTTAAATTCCGAAACGTCATCATTGAAAAGACTTTTCATCCTTTCAAAATTACTTGGATTCCCTACATCCATTGCATTGCTGATCGTTTGTTTTGAAGGTTTGGATTCGTAATTTCCGGTTTCAAGATAATTTGGAACCACATCATTTGCATTGGTTGAAGCAATGAATTGATGAATTGGCAATCCCATTTTCTTGGCAAAAAGTCCGGCTGTTAAGTTTCCAAAATTCCCGCTCGGAACCGAAAAAACAATTGGTTTTCCTAATTTTTGAAGTTGCGCAAATGCCCAGAAAAAATAGAACGATTGCGGAATTAATCTCGCGATATTAATACTGTTTGCCGATGTCAAAGTGAATTTCTGATTCAGTTCTTCATCGGACAGAATTTGTTTTGCTAAGGCCTGACAATCGTCAAAAGTCCCATCGATCTCCAACGCTTTGATATTTCCGCCCCAGGTTGTGAGTTGTTTTTCCTGCAACGGACTCACTTTTCCTTTTGGATAAAGAATATAAACTTCGATTCCCAGAACGTTGAAAAATCCTGATGCAACAGCACTTCCCGTATCTCCGGAAGTTGCAGCAATTACTTTCATTGGTTTTCCTTCGGAAAGATAAGCCATCATTCTGGCCATAAATCTCGCCCCAACATCTTTGAAAGCCATCGTCGGACCGTGAAATAACTCCAGGGAATAAATATTGTCCGAGATTTTCACAGCCGGAATCTCGAAGTTCAAAACTTCATCGATGATTTCTTTCAAGTTCTCATCGGAAATAGATTCGCCGAGAAATTCCTTCGCTACTTTGAAACCAATTTCTTGAAGACTAAGATTTGGCAGATTTTCAAAAAAATCCGCTTCCAATTGCGGAATATATTCTGGCATAAAAAGGCCGCCGTCATCAGCCAAACCTTTTAGAATGGCTGTTTTGATGTTGGTTTCTTCTTGTTTTCTTGTTGATATGTATTTCATTTTGGTTGATAGTTGTTGGTTGATAGATTTAAAATTTTTATGCAAAGTCCGCTAAGATTTTTTAGACTCACTTTGAAAATATTTTTAAAGTTCACAAAGCCGCTTCGCTTATAAAAGTTAGAATTTTTAATTTCTCGCAGATTTAGCAAATTTTGCAGATTTGTTTACCACAAAATTGTCATTCCGGAGGAATCTCAACGGTTTAGATTCCTCCGGAATGACAAAAACGCTGTTTTTAAATGACTATTATTTGACACCGAATCTGCAGCCCGACTTGAGTGGAAATCCTTTTTTGCTTTGACTAAATTTCTTTTGAAACTGAAATCGTCTGGCAAAAAAGATTGGGAACGGAAGGCGTAAAAGCTGCCATAAAAAATATATTAAATAGGTTTCGACGCGGTCAAATAGCTGTCCAAATTAATTTTAATTAATGACTCTTGCACCTTCGTTATTGATTTTTGTAACGAACGATTCGCTTTCTATATTTTTTTGATTGAGTAATTCCTTGATTTTTAGTGAAATAAATTCTGCAATTTCTTTCTTTTCGCACAAAGCAAAAACCGACGGGCCGGAACCGGAAATTCCGAAACCAATCGCACCATTGTCCAAAGCGAGCTGTTTCATCTCGTAAAAATACGGAATCAACATCGCGCGAACCGGCTCTATGATGACATCCTCAAGACTTCGGCTGATGAGATCAAGGTCGTTGGTGCAAAATCCGGCGACCAATCCAGCGATATTTCCCCATTGTTGGACGGCAGATTTCAGGCTGATTCTTTCCTTGATGATTTTTCTCGCTTCGCCTGTCGGAACATCCACGTGCGGATGAACGGAAACCACAGATAAATCCTTTGGATAAGGTAGTTTGAGCGCATCCAACGGTTCGTAACTTCTGACCAAAACCATTCCGCCCAAAAGTGCCGGCGCAACATTGTCGGCGTGGGCATTTCCGCAAGCAATTCGTTCGCCTTCCATTGCGAGAGGTAATAATTCCAGTCGTGAAAATGGCATTCCCATCAGCTCATTAACTGCGACCAAAGCGGCAACACTACTAGCAGCGCTGGAACCCATTCCGCTGTTGAGCGGCATTTTTTTGTAAAGCTCGATATCAACGCCCTGGGTTGAATTTATCTTTTCCAAGAACAAGCGAATAACGTGGGAAACGACATTTTTTTCCGGGTCTTTGGGGAGTTTTCCGCCGTCGCCTTCTATTTTTGTGATGGTGATTTTGTTGGAATCGTTTTTTATTAATATGATTTCGTCGCCGGGTTCGTCGATGGCGAAACCTAAAATATCGTAGCCACAAACGACATTGGCGACTGTAGCGGGAGCGAAAACTTTTATAGAATCCATTTTTATAATTGATAAATGATGAGTGATAAATGATGCACAATAAACGATGAATTGACATCAACTATCAATTATCGTTTATCTTTTATAATTATTGAGCCGTAACTCTTACCAAATCCGCAAAAACTCCTGCGGCGGTAACTTCTGCGCCAGCGCCTGGACCTTTCACCACTAACGGCGTATTTTTATATCTTGACGTCGTGAATGAAATAATATTGTCACTTCCTGATAATCCGTAGAAAGCGTGGTTGGCATCTACCATTTTTACTTCGATGTTGATTTTTCCGTCTTCCAGAATTCCGATTAATCTGAGTTTTTTACCGGAGTTTTCTGCTTCATTTTTGAATGATGAAAAGTAAGGTTCATTCTTTTCCAGCTCTTCATAAAAACTCGGAATCGAATCTGCTTTGAGGCAAGCTTCCGGCAGAAAATCTTTGATATTGACATCGGACATTTCCAAAGGCAAGCCAATTTCACGTCCAAGAATCAACATCTTTCTGGAGAAATCCATTCCATTGAGATCGTCTCTTGGGTCAGGTTCTGTGTAGCCTAATTCGTGCGCTGTTCTTACAACTTCTGCGAAAGTTTTGTCGCCTACATAATTATTAAAAATGTAAGAAATCGTTCCTGAAAGAATGGCTTCGATTTTTAGAATTTCATCTCCGGAAATCCAAAGGTCGTTCAGCGTTTTAATGATTGGAAGTCCGGCGCCGACATTTGTTTCATACAGGAAACTGACATTATTTTTTTTCGCCATTCTTTTGAATTTGCTGTATTGCTCATAACTGGACGAATTTCCTTTTTTATTGCAAGTCACCACGGAAATATTATTCTCGAAAAGTTGCGGATAATGATTTACGACTTCTTCGCTGGAAGTGTTGTCGACAAAAACTAGATTTGGTAGATTTTTATTGGAAATGAGATTAATAAATTCTTCTAAGTTTGCTTTTTGAGAATCAATATTCAGACGGTTTATGTCAAAATCAGATTCCGGATTGTCGAATATTTTCATCGATCTGCTGTTGGAAATCCCCACGACATTGATTTTAATCTGATGATTTTCCTCAAGTTTTTTCTGCTCTCTTTCCAGTTGTTGGAACAATTCTTTCCCAATATTTCCAGTTCCGGCGAACATTACATTAAAGGTTTTCACGGGAGAAAGTAAAAGCGAATCGTGAACAACATTTAGAGCTTTCGATAGTTCATTCCGTTCAATAACAGCAGAAATATTAAGCTCTGAAGAACCTTGCGCAATGGCGATAATATTTATTCCGTTTTTGCCCAAAGCACTGAAAAACTTCCCGCTGATTCCTCTCGTTTTTTTCATATTCTCGCCGACAACGGAAAGAATACTCAGCTCATTATCGAACTGCGGTTCATCGATTTTGTTGGTATTGATTTCAAATTCAAATTCGTCCCGGATGGCTTTCCCGGCTTTTTTCTCATCATCAAAATTGACCACAAAAGAAATACTGTGTTCCGAACTTGCCTGGGTAATCAGGATGACATTGACATCATATTTCGCCAAAGCATTAAACAATCTTCCGCTGAAACCTTTCATCCCAATCATTCCATTTCCAGTGATATTGACGAGGCAAGTTTTCTCGATGGAGACAATTCCTTTGATCAGACCTTTTGAAACTTCGGATTTCTGATGAATCAAAGTTCCTGGATTTTCCGGGTTGAAAGTATTCTTTACATAAATCGGAATTTGCCTTTCGATGGCCGGAATCATCGTTGGCGGATAGATGACTTTTGCGCCGAAATAGGACATTTCCATCGCTTCCTGATAACTGAGTTCCGGTTGGGAAAAGGCATTTTTCACCAATCTCGGGTCGGCAGTCATAAAACCGTCAACATCTGTCCAGATTTGGATTTCGGCAGCTTTCAAACCTGAGCCTAAAATTGCGGCTGTATAGTCAGAACCGCCTCTACCAAGTGTTGTTGTATCTTGGTTTTTATCTTTTGCAATGAAACCGGTCACCACATAAATCTGATTTTCAAGGTTCCAATTCTTTAGATTTTCATTGGTTTTGATGAAATCTACTGACGCATTTCCGAAGTTTGACTCGGTAACAATCAATTCTCTTGCGTCTTTGTAATTCGCTGGAAAATTTTCTGCCTGCATATAAGTTACGATGATCTTACTTGACATTTGTTCGCCGTAAGCCAACAATCTATCCTTGATTCTTCCTGATAATTCACCCAAGTTTTTGACGCTGAAAAGAATATCTTCAATCTCATTAAAACTCACTTTCACCATCATCAATAATGGATTTTGTGAAGTTCTTGGCAACAATCCTGAGATGATCTGATAATGTTTGTATTCTGCAACTTTCAGGATTTCCGAGAAATCATTTTGAATCAATGCTTCTTCGGCGGCCAGCAGAAGTGAGTTTGTAATCCCTGAAAACGCAGAACAAACTAAAATTAGCGGTTCGTTTTGCTTAAACTCCTTTTCAACAATTGATTTCACGGTCTTTAATGCGTCTAAACTTCCAACTGAAGTTCCTCCAAATTTTAAAATTTTCATTTTGTTTATCAGTTTTAAAAACAAAAAAGCCTTTCCGAAAGATCAGAAAGGCTTTTTTGCTTGGTTAATATTTTCAATTTCACACACGCACCTTTCTCCGACCTACTGTTGTAGCCGTTGTAGAAGTAGATGTTGTGGTTGTGAAAGTCATTGTTATTTTTAAATCTTTATCGAAAGTATGAAATATTTTATCATCTGCCAACTTTATATCCTTTTTTATGAAAAATCTTTAATAATTAAGGTTTTTTCGCATCAATTTAATTTGATCGAAAATAGAGGTAAAAATTTTAGCACTGATAATCAACACTTTAATTACCGTACTTACAAATATTTGGTACTTTGTATTGCACAATACCTTTTAGTTTACATATCTTTGCAATGTAATAATACTAAGAGAACTAAAGAACAGACGAAATAGCTTAGTTCTCTTATTTAAAACAACCAAAATTATATCATTAATATGAATACCGAGAACACAAAAGCGCAGATGCGCAAAGGAATTCTGGAATTCTGTATTTTGAGTCTTATCCAACAACGTGAAATGTATGTTTCCGACCTGATAGAATCTCTCAAAAAAGGAAGACTGGACGTAGTGGAAGGAACGCTCTACCCGCTCCTCACAAGACTGAAAAACGGCGAATTTCTCGCTTACAGATGGGAAGAATCTACGAGCGGACCGCCAAGAAAGTACTACCAGATCACAGAAAAAGGCAGTCTCTTCTTAAAAGAACTTCAGACGACCTGGCAGGAATTGACAGATTCTGTAAACCAAATTATCTCAAACTCTCAAAACTAATATTATGAACAAGACATTATCTATAGCACTCGCTGGTTTTTCCTTTACGATAGACGAGCAAGCTTATATAAAACTAAGCGATTATCTGAATGCTCTTAGAAACTCTCTGGACGCCGCTGAAGCTGATGAAGTGATGAACGACATCGAGATCAGAATGGTAGAGATCTTCAAAGAAACACTTGGGAAAAGAGAAGTGATCAATGATCCAGACGTAGAAAAAGTGATCGCTCAGATTGGAACGCCAGAACAGATTGATGAGCAGGAGGAAGTTTATTTCTCTGAAGGGAAACAAAAAAAATCCAGAAATACCGGTACTTTTTCTTACAGCACCAATTCTCAGAAACAGCTGTTCCGTGATCCTGAGAATTCAAAACTAGGAGGTGTTTGCGCAGGATTGGCATCTTACTTCGGGATGGATGTGACGATGATGAGACTCATCTGGATCGCAGTTTTCATCATTGGATTTCCATTAGCACCACTGTTCCTGTTTGTTGGATTGCTCTACGTGATTCTCTGGGCAGTGTTGCCAAAAGCAGAATCGGCTTCGGATTTTCTGAAAATGAAAGGCAAACCGCTGAACTTCGATAATCTGAAAGAAGAATCCGGGAAAATAGTCCAGTTTGCAAACGATGCAACGAGCAGAGCTGGCGAAATGTACACGGAAAGCAAGCCAAAAATAAACTCGGGTGGTGACGCCATTGTCAAAATCCTAAAATACTGTCTTGCAGTATGGCTGGCACTAATGGCTGCTGCGTGTTTTATCGGTCTTTTTGCAATGACATTTGCTTACGGATCGGGAAAATTCGGGATCGACAACAATCTTGGATTCTATCTTGAGGAGAATAATATGGGCTATCTGATCTTAGCGATTGCGGCTTTGCCAACCATTATCTTCGGCGTTGCTTTCTTATTATTATCAATCAAATTGTTCTCGCCGAAAACTAAATTCAATTATGTAGGACCTGTTTTGGGAACTCTTGGCATCATCTGGTTGGTATTGGTAGGCGTTTTAGCAGCTAATGCATCAAAATTCAACTTTACCTACAGCGGAGAAAATGAGGATTATGAAAACATCTCGATCACAGCACCAAATGCAGTTGATACGATCTACATCGACAGCAAAAAAGTAGAAATACCTGAGAATTTCAAAACTTATTTTAATAATATCTATTCTGATAAGTCGAAGATCTACAAAAAAGATTATCCAAATGTAGAAATCACGAGAAAAGACGATATTAAAACGCCATATCTGATTGTAAAAAGAGAAGCAGACGGCTACAATCAGCCGCTTAAAATGAGAGTACCTGTGGAAATTGTTGGAAACAAAATCATCCTCCCGAACTACTTCGAATATCCTTACGAGTACCGTTTCAGAAACTACAGATTGGATTACGAACTTGTAGTTCCAAGAAAAACGAAAGTCATTAATGAAAAAGAATATCAAGTGAATATCAGTGATGATAATGACGATGATGACAACGATTCTGACAACAATAATAACAACGGAATCACAGTTGAGAAAAACAAAATCAACATCAACGGAACAACGATTGAATACAACTCTGATGAGAACGACAGTGTGAGAATCAATGGGAAATATTATTCTAAAGATTCTGCAGACGTGGTTTTGGAAAGACTGAAAATTGATGAAAAAGTTAAGAAAAGCATAGAAGATCTTAACATCAACATCAAAGACGGCAAGAAAGAAATCAACATCAAAACTAAATAAAAATTGAGAGTGGATTAGTCGAAAAGCGGGTCAAAAACTGTAAAGAGTTTCCGCTTTTCCTCTAGTTCTCTTCTAAAAACTAAAAAAATAATGTACTCAAAACTAAGAAACAACAGAACGCTCAGTCTAATGATCATTGGCATTCGGTTTTTAGTTGGATTTGCATTTATTCCCTCGGGTCTTAAAAAATTGCTCGGTGAAAGATTTACGAACATTGGAACAGATCATCCGATTGGTTATTTTTTCGAGGCAATGTACAGAACGGGATTTTACTGGGAGTTTTTAGGATTTTGCCAATTGTTGACAGCTTTCCTGCTATTCACTCAGAAATTTGCAACCTTAGGCGCATTGATGTTTTTTTCAATTATCCTCAACATTTGCGTCCTCACCATCAGTATGCATTTTACCGGAACGTGGATTATTACTTCGTTAATGCTTTTCGCAGCAACTGTATTATTAGCCTGGGACTGGAACAATCTGAAACCTATTTTAGGACTGAGGATTTCAGAGACGCACGATTATAAGGAGCCGAGTTATAAATGGCAGGCAGCAGGTCTTTTATTATTTATTTTATTGATATCAACTTCAGTTCTCTTAAGATCGTCCATATGAGAAATTTATACAATTTACTTTTTGTATTTTTCGACCACAGAGCATAGGTTCAAACCACTATTCGATCGACGAATGCTAGTTTACATCAATAAATTTAAAGAATGCTATAATTGATCTTACCACCGATTAAAAATTTAATAAACTTTTAACCTAAATTTTATTAATAGTATAATTTTTATTATTAAATTTGTTTCAGAAAAATAATTTCTAACCCAAAAAAACTACTACAAAATGATCCAACTAGTTATCACGATCGCCATCAAACTGGTCGATTTCTTCACCGGCCTTTTTTAGAATGTAAAGAATATTCAGATATTTCTTAGAAAATAAACATATTTTGTAAATTTGTAAAGTATAGCTTTGTCGCTGTACTTTATTTTTTTGTTTATGAGAAAATTTTTGGGTAAAGCCATTCTGAAACTTATCGGGTGGAAAGTCGTATTGCAGGGCGACGCAGACAATCTGGACCGATGTATTTTGGTAGTGGCACCACACACCGACAACAGCGAATATATTCTTGGCAATCTCGCCTACTGGACTCTAGGTAAAAAACTGAAAGTCATTATCAAAGACGCACATACAAAAGCTTTCTACGGAGGCATTGTAAAAGGCCTTGGCGGCGTCGGAATAGACCGTTCGCAGAAAAATGATTTGGTAAAATTTGTAGCAGACGAATTCAAAAAAGATGATTTCAGCCTTGTAATCACACCGGAAGGCACAAGAAGCTGGGTTCCGAAATGGCGCAAAGGCTTTTACAATATGGCAATGGCAGCAAAGGTTCCTATCGTTTTGGCTGGAGGTGATTATAAAAGAAAAACCATTAATCTGGGTTACATCATTCCCTATGAGAAGTTGGAAACGCATACTTTCGAAGAGGTAATGCAGGAAATTCAGGATTTCTATATCAAATACGATATTACGCCGAAACATCCTGAGAATTGGAATCCGCAGATCTACTAATTCATAGTTGATAGTTGATAGTAGATAGTTGATAGTTGATAGTTGATAGTTGATAGTTGATAGTGAAATTAGGTGATTGGATAATTTTTTAGTCATTTAATCTTTAATTTTTTAATCATTTTAATCCTATATTACATAATGGACGAAGCCAAAAAAACAGAGATTCTAAACCAGCTGAACAAAGCCAGCAAAAATACGCTGGGCGAAACTTTAGATATTGTTTATACCGATGTTTCCGATGATCATCTGACCGCTACAATGCCTGTAACACCGAAAGTCCACCAGCCTTACGGGATTATGCACGGCGGCGCAAGCTGTGTTTTGGCAGAAACTTTGGGATCTTGTCTTTCACTAATTAACCTGGATCTTTCCAAATCCGTTCCAGTTGGTACCAATATCAACAGCAATCATTTGCGCGCAATCCGGGAAGGCGTTGTAACGGGAACGGCAACTTTCATCCGAAAAGGAAACACAATGCATGTATCCCAAATTGAGATTCGTGACGAAAAAGGAAACCTCATCAACCATACGACGATGACCAATAACATCGTACCTGTAGGTAAAGTTTAATTTGCTTTTTTGATATGCTAATTTTCAGATTACCCGATTCAGACGTATTCCACACCTTGGAGAATTCTCAGGAAAAACAGGTTTCATTTGTCAGTTTCGACACCAAGACTGTTTTGGATTTCAAAGGTTCTATTAAAGAAATCTCCCGAGAAGACATTGAAAATCAAATAATATCACCCAAAAATAAAAGTTCACTCATAGAAATCGGCAAGGAAACCTGCGATTCCTACGCCATCAAAATCAATCAGGCCAAAGAGTTTATCGAGAAGAATGACTTAAAAAAATTAGTCCTTTCCAGAAGAAAACTGCTGATGTATCTTGATATCGATTCTCAGAAAAAACTATCACTTACCAAGAGTTTTCTGAAGTTCTGTGAAAGTTATCCTTCGGCTTTCTGCTATCTTTTCGAGAAAAATAATGAAATCTGGATGGGTGGATTTTCTGAAATCCTTGGGAAATTCGATAAAAAAAATAACATTTTCGAAACTATGAGTGTTGCAGGCACGCTGCCGCTAGACGAGGCCTGGACGGATAAAGAGGTGGAGGAGCAAAAGGCCGTCACCGATTACATCCAGTCTATCCTGCGGAAGTTCTCTTCCAATTTGAAGGTATCATCTGCCAAGGATTTGATTTCGGGAAATATTAAACATTTGAAAACCGATTTTTCGGCAGAAATTAGCCCAGAAAGTCTGGATAAGATCATCACAGAACTCCATCCTACTCCGGCCGTTTGTGGTTTTCCTAAAGAACTTTGTGCACAGGGAATCAAAAGTATAGAGCACTTCAACCGCGAATTTTACGCCGGCTATATCAAAGTGGAAACGGAGGATTTTATCTACTATTTCGTCAATCTGCGTTGTGCAAGTTTTTTCAAAAACTATGCTTTCCTGTTTGTTGGCGGCGGAATTACCTTAAAAAGTGATGCCAGAAAAGAATGGGAAGAAACCGAATTGAAATCTCTGGCTGTACAGAATAATCTGGTTTTCGAATAGAAATCGCTCACAGAGATTATTTGATTTTTAACTTTAATAATGAATTATTTTTACTGATTATATATCGATAATTAAATATAATTATAAACGGGCGCAATATTTGATTATATTCACAGGAAACTATGAAATATGAATCAGCTACTGAAATTGATCCTGAGCGGCATCCTAATTCTCTCGTTCCTGAAGATGCCCTACGCCTTTTACGCATTTTCAGACTACATCTTATTCGCTGGTTTTGGCTGGCTCGCATATGATGCTTTCGAAAGACGGGATCATTTTGATGTCAAGATCTATATTATGGTAGCCCTACTCTATAACCCTTTTGTAAAGCTTCCGATACCACATTTACTTTGGAACATCATAAATGCTGTTGTCATCATTGCGCTCATTATCAATATAGTATTTGCCGGAGATTACGATTACGAAGATTACACAAAAAAAGATGACCAATAGCTGATCATCTTTTTTTTATAAACCTACTTCAATTTTGAAGCCTGCGTTTATTTTAATCTTCATATTTCCTGCGGCGATCCTGGATCCTTTGATCTTTAAATAAAAAGAATTTTGTTTGGATTTCAGATGATTGATCAATTGCAGATCTGGAGTGGGAGTAAAATTTACAGTTGTTTTATTTGTATTCCCTGTTACTGTAGCGATCAAAGCGTCTGGCTGATTTGGCGCTTTGAAGAAGATCTGAGCATCTTGGATTGCATCCAGTTCTACAGCGTTACCATCTACCGCTACGATACTGAAATTATCAAGCTTTGCAGACTTTAGATTGTCAGCAGAAAATGAAGGATACTGCTCCTTTATTTTTGCATCGATATCAATATTGACAGGTATTTCAGGATAAGTTACAAAATCAGTTGTGTTTACAGTTGCAAATGGAAAAGATGCATCAAAACTGACAGGAACGGTGAATGGGATCGGGATAGAAATCTCGTCTATCAGCTCATCCACTTTACTGCAGCTGTTCGTCAAATTTCCTACAAACAGTAGTCCTGAAACCATCACCACACTTGTTATTAATTTTCTCATAAAATTTTAATTTAAAGTAAGTGTATATAAAAATATGCCAAAAATCTTTAAATTTTAATGTGTAATCGTTTCAACGTCTGCTATAGAGTGCGTATGACGGAAGAAAAGTCCGAAAAGAACTGCAATTATCAGAGAATATGCAGCAAAATAAAGCCAGATATGCTGCCAGTCTTTTACCATTACCATATTCGATAAAGTGCCGTCCGGGTTAACTGCAGAATTGAAAGAGTTTTTCAGAATGCCCAGGAAAGTAGTATTATCAGATGTTGTTTGCAGGTAAGATGACAGTGCATCTACGGTTGTAAATTTAAGCGTAAAGAATTTATCTATTGCCCACCCAGCAATGTAACTGCCTAGAACAGCTCCAAAACCGTTGGTCATCATCATAAATAATCCCTGAGCGGAGGATCGGATTTTCTTATCGGTAGTAGTCTCCACAAAAAGAGAACCCGAAATATTGAAAAAGTCAAACGCCATTCCGTAAACGACGCAGGAAAGAATAATCATCCAAAGCCCATTCACAGGATCTCCGAACGCAAACAGTCCGAAACGCAATACCCAGGCAAACATACTGATCAGCATTACTTTTTTGATGCCGAACTTTCTCAGGAAAAAAGGAATCGCCAAAATAAATAAAGTCTCAGAAATTTGGGAAATCGACATAATGATCGTCGACTTTTCTACAACGATAGAGTTGGCATATTTCGGAAAATTAGCAAATTCACTTAGAAATACGTCGCCGTAAGCATTCGTCAATTGCAGAGCCGCGCCCAAAAGCATCGAAAATAAAAAGAAAAGAGCCATCTTAAAATTACCGAATAACTTAAAAGCATTCAGTCCCAGTTGCTCAGAAAGTGGTGCATTTTTATCAATCAGCTTTTGCGGCGGACATTTTGGAAGTGTCAGCGCATAAATTCCCAGAAGAATGGCCACTGCGCCTGCAATGTAAAACTGACCTTCTGTGGCTTTGTTCCCCGTAAGGTTTGTGATCCACATTGCAACTATGAATCCTATGGTTCCCCAAACTCTGATTGGCGGAAAATCCTTTACGACATCCAGATGGCTGTTTTTAAGAATCGTGTATGATATGGAATTGGTAAGCGCTATAGTGGGCATGTAAAAACACATTGCCAGAAGCATAATGTAAAAAAACGAGTCTGGCGTCTCAGAGTGCGGGAGGATGAATAAAACGATCCCGTAAAAAATCTGTAAGACAGAATAGATCCGCTCTGCGTTGACCCAGCGGTCTGCGATAATTCCTGTGATGGTAGGCATAAAAATGGAGGCAATTCCCATGGTTCCAAACACAGCGCCAAATTGTGCGCCGTCCCAGTGTTTGGTTCCAAACCAGAAATTGGCCATCGTAATCAGCCAGGCTCCCCAGACAAAGAATTGCAGAAAGCTAAGTATGGTCAATCGTAATTTTAGACTCATTATTTATAAAATGATATTTGTATTGGTTAGTCGATTTTTTTGTTTCTTCTCTTGATTTCTTCCTGCAGTCTGAGCGCTGTGTCGTAGTCTTCCTCTTTCACGGCATCTGCCAGCAGTTGATTGAGTTCTTCTGATGAGATCCCGGAGAGATCGTTGAAATCAGCCAATTCTTCAGAGTCGGACTCTTCGTCTGCCGTTTTGGGCGTCTCGTCCAGTTCCAGCAGAATCCCGGCTTCATTGAGTACATCTGATGTTGTGAAAATTGGTGCATCAAAACGGACGGCCATGGCTACGGCGTCAGAAGTCCTGGCATCCAGTATCAGTTCTTCGTCTGAGAGTGGATTTTTGAAATTGATATTAGAAAAGAAAACACCGTCTTTAATCTGATAAATAATGACGGATTCTATCTTGAAGTTGGTATTTTTTACAAATTGTGTAAATAGATCGTGCGTGAGCGGACGCGGCGGATTGATGTCTTTTTCTAATCCTAAAGAGATGGACTGAGCTTCAAAATTCCCTATAACAACAGGCAGTTTGACCGATGTTTCTTCATGTTCCAACAGCAATGCATAGGCTCCTGACTGGGTTTGGCTGTAGGATATTCCGCGTATGATTAACTTTTTATAATCCATTTAGCAAATATAAAATTTTTTGTTAATTTTAGTCGAGAAATTGTTGATTTTTACGTGGTTTAGATTGCATTTATAAAGAAAGCAGACTGTCAAAAGTATTTATTACAAAATGCTATACGTCAATCTCCGGTAATATATTGATCTTGAACGCCAATCCTGCAGCCCGACTTGAACGGAAATCCTTTTTTTTGCTTCTATTCAAGTTCTATTAAATTCGGAACGTCTTGCAAAAAAGATTGACTTCGTCGAACCACTTCGTTAGGTTTGGGAGTGGAAGGCGGATTAAGCTGCCCAAATAATTGTAAAATGTATTTTGTACAAGGTAAAATGTATAAAAAAACCTGAGCCAGTGACTCAGGTTTTGATTTTATTTTGAGGATTATTATGCGCCTTTCAAAGCTTTAATTTTCTCGGTCAGTGCCGGGATAATCTGGAATGCGTCTCCTACCACGCCATAATCCGCAGATTTGAAGAATGGTGCTTCCGCATCGTTATTGATCACAACAATCGTTTTGGAACTGTTGACACCAGCTAAATGCTGGATGGCGCCGGAAATACCAACGGCAATGTAGAGGTTCGGCGAAATCGCTTTCCCAGTCTGCCCCACGTGCTCGTTGTGACCTCTCCATCCGATATCGGAAACCGGTTTGGAACAGGCAGTTGCTGCACCCAAAACGCTGGCTAGTTCTTCGATCATTCCCCAGTTTTCGGGACCTTTCAGTCCTCTACCTGCAGAGACTACCACTTCTGCTTCTTTAAGATCCAGTTTGCCTGAAGACTGCTCGTGGTTGATCACTTTTGTATCCTCGTTGGCAATGCTCAATTCTTTCACTTCTTCAGAACCGGATGCTGTATTTTCTTTCACGCCAAAGGCATTTTGCGAAACAGTCACGATTACTCCTGCTGCGTCCGCTTTTGCATGCATAAAGCCTTTTCCTGAGAATGATCTTCTCTTCACTTGGAATGGCGAAGTACTTTCCGGAGCCTCGATAACATTGGTAATCAAAGAGTAATTTTTCTGAATTGCCAACATCGGCGCGACAGAGGATGCATCTGTTGTGTGAGGAAAAACAATGATATTGCCGTCAAACACCTCGTTCACAGCTTGTGCATATGCTTTTGAACTGAAGTTTTTCAGACCCTCATCTTTTACGTTGATGACTTTATCTGCGCCATATTTGTAAAGTGAATCTGAAGAATCTGTCGGATTAATTGAAATTGCAGTGACTGAATCGCCTGTCTGTGCTGCAATTGCTTTTGCATAAGAAACGGCTTCAAATGCTGCTTTTTTATAAATTCCGTTTATATTTTCTGCGTATACGAATACTGCCATTTTGTTTTATTTTTAAGATTAAAAAATTAGATTAGATCACTTTTGCTTCTTCGTGAAGTAATCTTACCAGCTCGTCTAGGTTGTCTGCAGAAACCAGTTTTACGGCAGCTCTTGGCGCTACACTGTCAAAAGAAACAGCTTCTACTTTCACTTCTGTGTTGGAAGGTTCTACCACCTGCAGTGCTTTCGTTCTTGCAGACATAATACCTCTCATATTCGGGATGATGAGGTCTTTCTCGTCTACCAGACCTTTTTGTCCTGCCACTACCGCTGGCAGTTTTACAGAGATTGTTTCTTTTCCGCCTTCGATTTCTCTTACGGCAGTTGCTTCTGCACCGTTGACATCCAATCCTACAGCTGCATTTACGAATGGGAAATTGAGCAGCTGAGCTACCATCCCGGGTACTGCACCGCCGTTGTAATCTATAGATTCTTTCCCCATCAGGATCAGCTCATAGTTGCCTTCCTGTGCTACTCTTGCAATTTCTTTGGCGACAGAAAAACTGTCTTTTGCCTCCGTATTCACTCTGATGGCATCATTGGCTCCTATCGCCAGTGCTTTTCTGATCACCGCTTCTGTGCCGGCATCGCCCACATTGATAACAGTTACTGTTGCGCCTTGGGATTCCTGTAATTTTATAGCTTTTGTCAAAGCAAATTCGTCCAGAGGATTGATGACCCACTGGATTCCATTTTTGTCGAATGCAGACTTGTCTGCGGTAAAATTAATTTTACTTGTAGTGTCTGGTACACTGCTAATACAAACTAATATTTTCATATGTAGATTTTTATTGTTTTTTATTTGCCAAATCTATCGCTGAATGCCGTGGTGTCATTCGCTTTTTAATTGCTGCGATTCTATCTTTTATAGATATCTTTTGTGATCTGAATTTGGCTAATTTATATAAAAAATGCTATGCATGCATAATTTATTGTTATTTATTAAATAGGATTGTGAAAGCCTTTATTAATCGTATCTTGAGAATAATGATCAAGCAGTAAGCCTATGAACATTAATAATCATGCTTAAAACCGATGACATTTTTTTGTTCTGAATGATAAAATTTGGTCCTTGTTTAAGAAATCTTATTATCCAAAATGCAGATTTACTTCTTGACCTGACTTGCGCGCAATTCTATTTTGCTTGGCAGCACACGTGGATTCATATTCAGCATATCGAGTACCAAATTCCCCATATCTTCAGGCTGGATCTTCCATCCGTCTTTTTCGGAAGGTACATTGCCGTTGAAATGTGTTGCTACAGAACCTGGCATTATAGTGGAAACTTTGATATTATACTTTCTAAGATCTATCATAGCTGCTTGCGTAAAGCCTACGACACCGAATTTTGAGGCATTGTACCCTGCACCGTTTTCAAAGAAGTTGGTTCCAGCTAGGCTCGCAATTGTGATGTAGTAGCCTTCAGATTTTTTTAGCGCTTCAACCGAAGCTTTCAAAGTGTAAAAACAGCCTGTGAGATTGGTTTCCTGCATAGCATTCCAGTCTTCTATGCTCAGTTCGTCTATGGGTTTGAAAACACCTAATCCGGCATTGGCAACAACAACATCCAGCTTCCCGAATCTTTCTAAGATCTGTGAAACAGCTTTTTCCTCCTCTTCAAATTTCCGGACATCTGAACTGACACCGAGAACATTTTGTGAAATAGATTTGAGCTGCGAAACAGACTGATCAACATCTTCCTGTTTTCTTCCGCTGATGGCAACGCTGTGACCGTTTTTCAACAATACTTCTGCGATTCCGTAACCGATTCCTTTGGTTCCGCCTGTGATATATATAACTTTTGACATAGGTTTGCTTTAGTTTACTAAAATAAAAAAAACGCTCCTAAAAAGAGCGTTTTTTTACAATTTTAAGAAGATGTTATTACTTCTTTATGAATTTTTTAGTTTCGGTTCCGTTTTCCGTTTCAACATTGATGATGTATGTTCCTTTTGTAAGGTTTCTAACGTCGATCTTATGATCCGTTGCTTTCGCAGAGCTTACAGCCTTTCCGGACAGATCAACTATATTAAAGCTGATAACTCTGGACAAAGATTTAATACTGATGAAATCTGCAGTAGGATTTGGATAGATGGTCACGTTTGACGTTTTTTCGATCTGTCCCACAGTTGAAACTCCTAAAGTAGCTGCACTTACCGCATCTACAACATAATTATCAAATGCACTTGTTGTCGCTGCTGTATTGCCAGTATTAAAGTTGTGAAGAAGATTAAATTGAGTTCCGTCAAGATTTTTGGTTACTGTTGCGCCGTCTATAACAAGTGTACTGGTAACGCCACCTATTGTATAAGTAATTACACCGTTCACTTTGTCATATGTAAAGCCTACTTTAACCCAAGTATTTGCTGGATATTGCACAGCACTAATCCCTGTGATATTATAAAAACCAGGAGTACCGGAAACCGTCAGGTTTGCCATACCTTGGAAAAGTTTTGTAGCCGTATTGTACTTCAAGCCTACAAGTCCACCGGAAGCATTAGTTATGTTAATACCAGGCAGGTTAGTTCCTGTGGAAGTACCAGTATAAAAATCAAAAGTAGCTCTTAAAATATCATTACCAGCAGTTCTTGCTGCCCAAGCTGCTCCAAATCCCAATTTTACGGACTGTCTGTTGGAAACTGCAGTTGCTGTAGCTCCTCCAATAAACTGGATCGATTTTCCGTGTGTTACATCTATATCTACAATTTGGTAGTCTGTATTGGCACCGCCACTGGTATAAATGCCGCCTTGCCCCGGTGCTCCAAATGTAGTACTTGTGCCAACATTTCCTACTGTGTAAGAATTATAGTTATCCGATTCGATAACCTGTGCAGATAAGAAAGTTGAAGAAAGTGCAATTGCACTTAGAAGATAGATTTTTTTCATATAAATTTTTGTTATTATTCTGCCGCGAATGTATTAAAAATAAAAGTGACTAACCTAATATTAATCACTTTTAATTATTAAAATTTTAACAAAAATAAAAATATTCTAATTATCCTGCATAAAACTCGAAGAAATAGGGAATACTTTCTATTCCTTTATAATAGTTGTAAAGCCCATAATGCTCGTTTGGCGAATGGATAGCATCAGAATCCAGACCAAATCCCATCAGAACAGATTTTGCCCCTAAAACTTTCTCAAACAAAGAGGTGATCGGAATACTGCCGCCACTTCTATATGGCAGGACTTCTTTTCCAAAAGCTTTTTCCATGGCTTTTTTCGCTGCCTGAAACTCTTTGGTGTCGCTTTCCAGAACGTATGGCATTCCGCCGTGGTGAGGCGTCACCTTTACTTTCACACTTTTTGGAGCTATCTTTTCAAAATATTTGGTGAATTTTTCTGTGATCTCTTCCGGGGTTTGGTTTGGAACCAGCCTCATTGAAATCTTTGCAAAAGCCTTAGATGCAATCACCGTTTTTGCACCTTCGCCAGTGTAACCGCCCCAAATTCCGTTGACGTCTAAAGTTGGTCTTATTGAGGCTCTTTCTAAGGTTGTATAAGTTTCCTCGCCCTGAATATCATTGAGACCAATTGATTTTTTGTAACCTTCCTGATCGTCCTTCAGCTTGTTCATTTCCGCTCTGTCTTCATCTGAAACAATCAACACATTGTCATAAAAGCCATCGATGGTGATGTGGCCTTTATCGTCAATCAGTTCGCCAATCATTTTTGATAACACGTTGATTGGGTTGGGAACTGCGCCGCCATAAAGCCCGGAATGCAGATCACGGTTGGGACCTTCTACTTCTACCTCCACGTAGCTGAGACCTCGCAAACCTGTGGTCACAGTCGGCTGCTCATTAGAATAAATATGCGTGTCGGATATCAGAATCACATCGCAACTTAATTTTTCTCTGTTATCTTCAAGGAAATCGGCGAGACTTGCAGAACCGACTTCTTCTTCGCCTTCGATTAAAAATTTAACATTACAAGGTAGCGAGTCTGTCTTCATCATGGATTCAAAAGCTTTCACATGCATAAAAAACTGGCCTTTGTCATCTGCCGAACCTCTGGCAAAAATTGCGCCCTCCGGATGAAGCTCTGTCGTTTTCACAACCGGCTCAAAGGGATCGCTGGTCCATAATTCCAAAGGATCTGCCGGCTGAACGTCGTAATGACCGTAAACCAAAATAGTCGGTAAATTTGCGTCGATGATTTTCTCCCCGAAAACGATTGGGTAGCCTTTGGTTTCCAGAATTTCTACATTATCTGCTCCGGCAGCTTTGAGATGCCTTGCCACTTCGTCTGCACATTTCAGAACTTCTGATTTGTAAGCCGGATCTGCGCTGATGGAGGCTATTCTGAGAATATCGAAAAGCTCGTCTAGAAACCGCTGTTTGTTTTCATGGATGTATGTCTGTGTATTCATTATAATTGATGATTGATAAATGATAGTTGATAAATGATTGCTCTTACCAGCCCTCTACAATTAACAGGGAGTAAGTAAGGTTCGTAAAAATAAAAAATGTCCTGCAAAGGCAAGACATTTTTTATGATAATATTTTTATAAATTCTAGTGGTGATCCATTTTCGGCTCTTCAGCTGTAGCGGGTTTCACTTCTGGTGCCACTGCACTTTTCGTTGTATCTGCAACCATATGAACTGCTTTTACAGTATCGGTAGAAGGTTTGTATGTACCGTGTGGTGCATCCTGATCATAGTATGCTACAACACCGTCTGTCTTTTTCAGCACTCTCTTGTTGCCTCCTACAGGAACATCACAAGAAATAACGAGAATAGCGGCAGCCAACAATATCACTGATTTTTTCATTTCTATAAGTTTGATGCGTCAAAAGTAGTGAAAAAGGACTTTTTGGCAAAATTATTTTTTGGAAAATGTACAATCTTAAAATGGCGAACAAATCCCGTCACTCTATTTTCTAAAAAACACGAACAGAAATGGCAGAACTTCAGCTCTGCGAAGCGCGCCCCGACCTGAGTGGAGCTCTTTTTCTGACATTGCGATTGTAGAAAATGCCTAATTCTATGCTCCCGGGATTCGCAAGGGCAGAAAAAAGCGGGAACGGAGGGCGGATATAGGCGCCCAAATTATTGAGGTGAAGAGAGTTGAGAGTTGGAGGGTAAAATAGAAAAACCTGACTCGTTTGAATCAGGTTTTGTGGTTGTAATGATTGCTAATTATGGTTTTCTTTCCAGAACTTCGTCTACCATTCCGTATTCTTTGGCTTCGGTAGAGGTCATCCAGTAATCTCTGTCCGAGGCTTTTTCTACCCATTCGTAGGTTTGCCCGGAGTGGTCGGAAATGATGTCATAAAGTTCTTTTTTCAGCTTCAACATCTCTCTCAGGTTGATTTCCATATCGGAAGCTACCCCTTGTGCGCCGCCGCTTGGCTGGTGGATCATCACTCTGGAGTGTTTCAAAGCGGAACGTTTTCCTTTTTCGCCTGCTACCAGAAGTACTGCGCCCATAGACGCTGCGATTCCTGTACAGATGGTCGCTACGTTTGGTTTGATGATCTGCATCGTATCATAGATTCCCAAACCTGCGTAAACGCTTCCACCAGGGGAATTGATGTAGATTTGAATGTCTTTTGCGGAGTCAGAACTTTCTAAGAAAAGAAGCTGTGCTGTCACGATATTCGCCACCTGATCGTCGATGCCTGTTCCCAGGAAAATGATCCTGTCCATCATCAGTCGGGAGAAGACGTCCATCTGTGCAACGTTCATTCTTCTCTCTTCCATAATATACGGCGTAAGATTGGTCGGGTTAAACATTCCCATATATTGATCGGTTACCAAACCGTTGTTTCCCAAATGTTTTACTGAGAAATCTCTGAATTCTTTTTTAATGTCCATATTATCTGTGGTTGTTTTTTAAATCTTTTATTGAGTTTGCAATTTCTATTCCTTTGCTAAAGTAGGACTTTCTGTCACAAAATACGAAATAATTCTTTGTCTAAATTGTTCTTGAGTTGTGTGAGAAGGATTATCTGCTGGTAGATTGGCGTTCTGTCTTCCTCGTCATTCATTGCGTTTTTAAGATCATTGATAATCTTTACCACATACTCTCTTTTATGCCTCAAAACCACGTCTGAGACCATTTTGGGAACGACTTCCTCTTCCGAACTGAAATAGATATTGTGCTGATTCCAATCGCTGGTCTGGTAATTATCAATCAGTGCGTTTGCTAATTTGCCCGAGACTTCCTCATCCATAAAATTAAAAAAAAACTGACCGGAGCGCAATTCCTTTTTCTCGATGCCTTCTTTGATTTCGGAAATGATTTTTTGATTGATGTTGAGCTGGATCTCACATTCGTCCTCTTCCAGATGATTGAGGATTTCCTCAATGACTGTAATCTGATATTCTTTGCCTTCGTGGTCTTTTCTGTCGAGGATCAGATCGCCGTATTTCAGCATCAAATCTACCAATTTCTCTTCCAGCACCAGAAGCGGATTGATGGTGATGAGCGCTTCCTGAACTACCTCCAGCTTCTGAGGCGCCTGTTTTTCCTGAAAAGAGGAAGGTTTCCTTTCCTGATTGGGCGCGTTTTTATGAATCTCGAGCTCATTAAACAAACTTTGCTCACTGAGTCCGAATTTATTTGAAACTTCTTTCAGATATACCTCGCGCTTCAGCCCATTCTGAACAAAAGCTACCGACTTTACGATATCCCTGATGGCTTCTGCCTTTCTGATAGGATCATCTTTGGCTTCTCTCAGGAGAATTTCTGCCTTAAAATCGATAAAATCCTTGGCTTCTTTATCAATGAAATTTTCAACAAATTCCTGCGGATGCTTTCTTGCAAAGGAATCGGGATCGTCGCCGTCGGGAAATAGCAAGACACGGATATTCATCCCTTCGGATAATAACATATCAATACTTCGGAAACTGGCTTTGATACCGGCATTATCACCATCGAAAAGTATCGTTACATTCTCTGTAAGGCGCTTTATTAATTTAATCTGCTCTGTGGTCAACGATGTGCCGGAACTTGCTACCACGTTTTCAATTCCGGATTGATGCAGTGAAACCACATCCATATAACCTTCTACCAAAAGGCAGAGATTTTTCCGGGAAATAGCCTGCTTACCTTGATTTAAGCCATAAAGCACATTGGATTTATGGTAAATTTCTGTTTCCGGAGAATTGAGGTATTTGGCTGTTTTGACATTATTTTTGAGAATCCTGGCGCCAAAACCTAAAACTCTTCCCGAGAAACTGTGAATCGGGAAAACAACACGGTCCCGAAATCTATCAATTCCCGACGGTGTATTTTCAGGGAAAATAGAAAGTCCCGATTTCTCTAATATTTCTTTAGAATAAGCTTTATCTAAAGCAAACTCAGTAAAGGCATTTTTCTTTTCCGGAGAATAGCCGAGCTGGAATTTTTTGATAATATCATCCCGAAGTTCTCTCTCTTTGAAATACGAATAGGCGATCATCCTGCCTTCCTCAGATTCCCAAAGCTGATCCTGAAAAAAGTCATTGGCCACTTCGTGGATTTTGTAGAGAATATCACGCTCTGTCTGCGCTTGTTTTTGCTCCTCAGAATATTCTTTGACGTCTTCCTGAATTTCTATACCGTATTTTTTCGCTGCGTGGCGAAGTGCTTCCGGATAGGTAAAATTCTCGATTTCCATCAGAAAAGAAATTGCGGTACCGCCTTTCCCGGTCGAGAAATCCTTCCAGATCTGCTTGCTTGGAGACACTACAAAACTAGGCGACTTCTCTTCATGAAAAGGACTCAGACCTTTGAAGTTGGAGCCGGCTCGTTTCAACTGAACATATTCGCCAATAATCTCCTCCACACGAATGGTGGAAAATATTTTGTCTATCGTCTCTTTTGTAATCACGAGGTAAATTTATAATATTTAATTCTGCAAACAAAAAAAATCCCCAAAGTGGGGATTCTGAATTAATAGATCACTTGTGTTTTATTTCCAAAAATTCCAGTAAGCACCATCAAAAACAGCTATTGTATTGCTGCTGGTATCGTAACATATCGTACCGGGATAAGGTGATTTTATATTTAAATGAGGCCTGTCTACCTTGGGCAAAGTTAAAGACAGGTTTGATGATTCCAGTATCAGAACACCGTTTGCACTACTAGTTGCCGCACCCATAATGACTCCGCTTCCCGCTTCCGGACTTGGATTGCCGATCACACCAGTTGCATTGCCATTACCTTCAGTCATGGGGACTGAAGCGCCATTCTGCCTCATATATACAATTGCATCTGGTCTGTTGAAATATAATGTGCCATCTGAGAGCGGAGACGGAACAGTTGTAACAGCCGGCAGAATAATTCCTCTTGTATTATTGGTCTCGTTAAAATCCAATATTGAAGAGCCTTCAACTGTCGATTTACCAATTGCTACCTGGGCTTTTGTAATATTAAAAAAAGCCGCAAGAAAAATTATTAATAGCGTATTATTTTTCATAACAGAAAGATTTATTCGTTGCAGGTTTGCGAGATACAGCGCCAGATGGTACCATTGAAGAGACTGAAACAATTGTTGGCTGTGTCGTAAATCAACATGCCTTTGACTGGTGTGGTAATGCCAGCAGTGGTCGTTCTGGTAATCACGAAACCTTTGTTTGTAGACTCCAGGGCAATAAATCCATTGGCAACATTCTCCGGCCAGCCAGCAGTTTTTGTAGCCTGAGTTGTGATTCCCACTTTGGTATAACCATCAGGCGTTCCCGGAGCCGGACTTTTTCTGCATTTGCAGTCCTGAATCAGAATATTGACTTTAGCCGATGCAGGACTGTAACAGTTACCCACAGAATCATAATAAAATGCATAATAACTGCCGGAAGATGTGATAAATGTATTGGTAAGTGCAGCCCCCGTATGAGCGGCGTTGTTGAACCATACTAAAGAAGAGCCCGGAGGAACAGCTCCTACATGAAGATCATTTAGCTGCACACCTTTTGGTGGAACAACGTCTATATCGGGCGTTGGACAGATGTTGGTGGCAGTAAACTCCGGCAATGCGGTGGGCGTAATTTTGGCAAAAGCCGAATTATTATTGTAATTAGTTTCAAAATTAACAGTACTGATAGTTGCAATATTAGTGTAATGCGTATCCGCTTTCACTGTTCCTGTAATGGTGATCGTCCTGGGCGTCCCGTTTGAAAGGTTTCCCACGGACCAGTTGGGAGCAGACCACGTACCGGCAGAAGGCGTTGCGGAAACCAGAGTGAAGCCTGCAGGCAAAGCATCATTCACCACAACATTGGTAGCTGTAGATCCTGCGACGGTATTACTGGCAGTCACGGTGAATACAACATTATTACCAATGACAGGCGTTGGATTATCTACAGTTTTTGTAATGGTAAGGTCTGCGCACAAAAGATTGGAGGTTCCTGTAAAAGTCTGAAAATACAAATATCCCCAGCTGTTGATTGTACGGGCATTTCCAAAGTAAGAGAAAAAATTGGTTCCTGTCCCTACCGTCCAGGTATGCGAAGGAGAAGGAGTGCCAATAGTGCCGTTATTGGTACCGGCACCTGTAGCGTTCCCATCCTGATCTGCAGCATTGAAAGCAGTCAACGCAGAATCGTCCCAAAAGAGATTGGACACCTGCGCACCGGCTGGCGCTACAGTACTTACCTGCGTGCCGCCGGAGTTACGTTCTGCATCATAGATAGGGACATTGAAACGATCCGCAAAGGCCGTCAGTTCAAAATTGAGCATGGTACTTGTGACTACAGGAGTTCCTGCACCATCGTTGCCATCCCAGAGCATGTTGTAGGTACCAGGTGCCAGATTGTAAAAATACAGTATCCGGTCTGTGTAGCCAGTTCCTCGGATGATCACCCTGTAATCCCCATATTCCTGAGTAATGAAATTGATATAATAAGGCGCCACATTACAGGTGGTGACCGGTGTAATAATCGAAGTACTGAAAGAAGGTGGCCCGCCTTTTACCACACCATATGGGAATATCAGTGGGTCGGGCGCATTGAGAAAGACATTGAATCCACCCGGAAGAGCAGGCGCATTGGCGCCACTGTTGACAGAACGTCTGTCGGATGCAAAATTATTGGTGTCTGTAATCCCGTAATTGTTGACACCTACTGTATATGCTAATGGCTGGATATTCGGAAGGTCTAGTTTTAATACATTATTTGCATCCGTGTAGACATAAAAGCTGGGAGAACCTACGGATGCAATGTCTGTGAAATACTGAGATGTAGCATTAGCTGTAGTAGTTACCAATCCCCATTTGGTGGCAAAGATTCTTCCCGTTTTGAAAGTGTAACTTGTGGGAGTGGTAACGGGTGAAGGGGCTGCTACAGTAAAATCGAATAACGGAGATAATGCCGCTGTATTGTTGATCACAGAACTGGTTGCACTTGTACCGCGCCAATACTGGATGATGTAAGTATCGTTCTTTGCAGGCGTGAACTGAATTGGTATGTATCCGGTAGGATTGAGCGTTCCGATGCGGGGTCCGGCAACTGCCTGAGCATACGAACCGATCTGTCCCGGCGATCCTGCAGCCTGAGCCAGAAGTGTAGGTCCGGCAACGACATTCCCCGTTGAATCCAATATCCTATAGTAGAAAAATGCAGTCTGAGTCAGGTAATTAAGTATAGTTGTGGCACTGGCAGTATTAGAATAGGTTGTCCAGCTGAATCCAAAATAAAACCGTTCATTATTGAAATCAGAAATAACGAATTTGATATTATTATCGTCGGGACCACTGAGATAGGATCCGTAATTGGAAGTTGGGTTATAAAACAGCCCGGACAATGTACCTGCTGTGGGTGACACCTGCTTTGTACCTTCCTGCGCAGAAAACAACGTCGGCAAGATCATTATAAAAGCGATTAAACACTTAATAATCAGTATTTTATTTTTCATCCTGTTATAATTTATAGCTTAAGTTGTGGTGCTGTGCTGCCGCCTTTACAGACGCTGACGTTGATAGTAGCTGTATTATTGGCCGTCACGTCGTCCGGCATTGCAACAGAATTTACCGTTGCTGTGTTATTGTAAGTACCTGTGTCATTTACCATTGCCGTAATGGTAAGGGAAACCGTAGTGTTTGCAGCCATATTCCCTACGCTCCAGACACCTGTGGCACTATTATAGGATGCTTGGCTGGCCGATATGAATCTGTAGCCGGTTGGCAGAAGATCTGTCACAAGGACGCTGGACGCAGCATTGGTAGGATTATTATTTCTCGCATTTATTGTAAAGGTGATGACGTCGCCGGCAAGTGGCGTAGAATTCGAAATAGATTTTGTAACACTTAGATCAATATAATTGATGATATAACTCACCACGACGCGTCCGCCAGCTCCCGCGCCACCGCTGGTTGTAGAGTTGAAAGTACCTGATGATCGCCCGCCGCCGCCAGCTCCCGGCACAATGCCTGCAGTACCTGCGCCTGCGGTGTAATTTAGAATGCTTCCACTACGGGTACCACCAGTTCCGCCAGGCGCTCCTGCCGGTGTACCTGCTCCCGCAGCCCCGCCCGCTCCACCTGATGTAGCTGTACCAGCAGAGCCGGTTCCTCCGTTGCCAGTGCTGCCGGCAGATCCGCCGCCACCGCCGCCATTGGTAGAACCATTGCCTCCGTTGCCTCCAGAAAATCTGGCACCGCCGGTAGCTGGCAAACCTGCTGAAGCAAGACCGCCGGCACCACCAGTTGTACTATTTCCACCGCTTCCGCCAGCCGCTAAAGCATAGGTTGTGGCTCCCAGATAAAATGATGTGCTGCCTCCTGCGCCTCCGGGGTTGGACGTGCCTATGCCGCCCTGCCCCACAACCAGGTTATAGACCGTTCCTGAAGTTGTAGTTAATGTATTTCTGGAGTAGGCACCGCCGCCTCCGCCTCCGCGCGTCGCGTTGGTATTAGCGCCGCCTCCGCCTCCACCGGCTCCCCACGTTTCTATAGTAATGGATGTGACTCCAAATGGAACCGTGAAGGTCTGAACTGCTCCGTTATTTGTAAAATTGAAAGTTTGCGTGGCTGTTGTCTGCGATTTAATTACAATAAAATTCGCAAAGAAAGTAAGCATTGAAAGAATACCGTTTCTTATATTAAAATATTTTTTTATCATATTTTTCCATTGTTTGTGTCCTAAGTTGTAATCTCTTTCTAAATATAAAAATTATTTACAAATAATACCATATGATAAGAAATAAGTTCAAATATATTAATACTTTATACCACAAACAACTTAAAGCAGCGATATAAAGTATAATTCGCAATTTTAAAATAAAGTTGAGAAGTAATTTTGAAACTCAAGAAATCACAAAAAATTCTCCCTTCACTTATTTTTTACGCTGTTAAAAATCACCGAAAAAACATCACAAAAGCCTTTTTTCCATAACGCAAAATTTATTTCATCTTAATTTTATGTCCTACGTCATAATAATTGATTATTTAGATTAATTTGGTATAATGAATAAAGACCTGCAGTCGTTCAACTTCAAAATTCTAATTGGCACTTTTTACATTGTAAATTCAGCCACTTCTTCTATTATTTTTTTTATTTTGTGGAATATGATCGGCTCAGGCAAAAACCGACAAAGAAAAAACGACAGACAAACCGCTCATCTTTGTTACCGGCAATGCGATGATCTATTCTAAGGATGATGATTTTAACAAGCAGATCCTTAATGATAAAAAGATCCAGGAAAATTCAAAAGTTGATCTTAGCAAAACAAAGCACTGAAAATCAGTTCTAAAACCAGCCAGAAAAAGCTCAACAAGGAACAGCCTCTTCAAGAAAAAATTGACAGTATAGCTATCAAGACAAAAAAGAAAAAGGAGAAGTCAATCAAATCCCGAAAAAAGTCGGCATCATAATTATCAGTGACAGACAGAACAAATTTTTCTTTGGCGTATCAATCTTCGCGACACCAGATGATTATTATATCTCAAAAAACTTCATTGCGGGTTATTTCTTAACAAATACTTCATTATTCAAACTAGTCAGGAAATCAACCAAAAATTAAACATATATGATAAAAAAGTGAACATATATTATAATAGGAGAAAGAGAAATCATTCTCCTTTTTTATTTACCTTCGATAAATCGTAAATTTGCCTGAAATTCTTTCACCGTTTTAATTTTAAAAAAATGAAAATGAAATTCTCGATCAATAATCTTGAAGAATGGAATACTGTGGTACAGCAGATTCTGCCTGAGATCAAACATCCGATTCTGCTTCTAAAAGGCAATCTGGGCGCAGGTAAAACCTCATTCTCTCAATTTCTGATGAGAGAACTGGGAAGCAAAGACGAAATCTCCTCTCCTACCTACTCTATTGTCAATGAATATGATACACCAAAGGGAAAAGTCTTTCATTTTGATTTGTACCGCCTGAAGTCTGTAGACGAGGCCTACGACTTTGGAATTGAGGAATACCTGGACAATTGCTACCTTTCTATTATAGAATGGCCCGAGATTTATATGGACGAGCTTCAGGGCTATGATTATCACCAAATGACCATTACGAATACAGAATCCTCGCGAGAGATCGAATTTAAGTAATCCTTCCCATAAAATGTTTTATCTTTGTCCTTTATTTATGATAAACGATTCATTTTCATGAGCAGTACATCTACCATATTTACGCCTTTTAAAGAGGAAGATCTCATCCCAAAAGAAGAGAAACTTGAAGTTGTAAAAAAACAGGGTAAAACATTCAGCATCGGGATCCCGAAGGAGACCTGCCTGAACGAAAAAAGGACTTGTATCATCCCGGATGCAGTTCAGATTTTGGTAAATAACGGCCACAAAGTCATTATAGAAGCGGGGACAGGACTTGGTTCGCATTATTCCGACTTACTCTATTCCGAAGCTGGCGCTGAGATTACAGACGATCCAAAGGTGGCATTTGCGCAGGATCTGGTGCTGAAAATCAATCCGCCAACAGAAGAGGAAATTGAGTATCTGCGGCCGATGACTTACCTCATCTCTGCTTTACAGATCAACCTTCGGGACAAAGATTACTTCCTGAAACTGGCCTGTAAAAAAGTCAACGCAATTGCTTTTGAATTCATCATGGATGAGTACAAGCAGTTGTCACTAGTGAGGTTGATCGGAGAAATTGCAGGAAGTGTTTCCATCTTATATGCGTCAGAACTTTTAGCAATGTCGAATGGTTTGATGCTCGGTGGAATCACAGGCGTACGTCCTACAGAAGTCGTCATTCTGGGAGCAGGAATCGTGGGTGAATTTGCTACGAAAGCGGCAATAGGACTGGGCGCAAGTGTCAAAGTTTTTGACAATTCCCTTTCCAAACTACGAAGACTTCACACGCTGGTAGACAGCCGCGTGCCGACATCCATCATAGATCCTAAAGAACTTACGAAATCGCTGAGACGTGCAGACGTCGTCATCGGAGCCTTACCACGACTCAATCTGCCGCCAATTGTTACGGAAGATATGGTGATGAAGATGAAAAAAGGAAGTGTGATTATCGACATCACAATAGACAACGGAAAAGTAATTGAAACGTCTGAATTGACGACCACCGAGAATCCTTTCGTTATCAAACACGGCGTAATCCACTGTGGATTGCCGAATTTGACTTCAAAAATGCCTAGAACAACTACAAAAGCGGTCAGCAATTTCTTCCTGAGCTACCTTCTCGGTTATGATGAAGAAGGCGGTTTTGAAAATATGCTGATCCACAAAAGCGAAATCAAACAGTCACTTTACATGTACAAAGGCAGACATACTAAACAGCTGATCTGCAACAAGTTTGACCTTCCCTATCACGATATTAATCTATTGATTTTCTAAAGTCAGGTATGTACAAAAAACTTAAATTCTATGCCATCGGGCTCATTCCGGGTCTGTTGATTGTTTTTTTTATCCTTAATAAAAAAGGAACTTCCTGCTCTTATTTTCCGAATGACAGGGTGATTGCAGAGACTCTTACCAAGGATTTTACTTATTCTCCCAATTTCAAAGCAGAGATGGAAAGCAATAAAATCAGTGAAAAATTTCTTAAAGACAGCATTGTAGCAGCCGGAACTATCGACTTTGACAAAAGTAATGCACAGTCTAAACCGTGTCCTCAATATCTTTTGCTGTATCCAAAAAAGAATCCGAGATTTGAGATCAATTATTCCAAATGCAAGGACGCTGCTGAGTTTACAGCATTACGAAAGGTAAAGTAATATTTTTATCAATTTGACTGACAGTTAACTATCAAAATCTAAGTTGTACCGAATGAATGGCAGAAATCTACTACTTCCCGATTATTTTCTTTTCGGAGGGATTTTCGCCATTTTCCTGCTGATCGTATTCTGCTTTTTTCTCTACGGAAAATACAAAACTGCTAAAACTAAAAGCAAGATCCTCGAGGACAATTATAAAGCCATTGAACAAAAACTGGACAGTGTGAGACTAGATCATATTGAGACCAAGCTGAATCCTCATCTTTTCAAAAACATCCTCAATTCTGTGCAGTCGCACGCTTATCAGACTTATATTTCTCTGGATAAACTGGCCAGTATTCTGGATTATATCCTGTACGAAAGCAGCAGCAAATATGTGAGCGCCAAGGCAGAACTGGAATTTGCAATGAGCCTGATTGACATCAATAAAATCAAACTGAATCCACTTTTCGACCTCAGAATCAAAACTAAAATCGATCAAGAAGATTCTATATTGACAGAGAAAATTTTCGCACCCTTGCTTTCAGTTGATCTGATAGAAAATGCTTTTAAACACACAGATTTTCTGGCACAGGATTCTTTTATTTCGATCAGTTTGAGCCTGGAAAACCGCCAATTTGAAATGAAAGTCAGCAACAAAATTTCCGCGAAAACGCCGATGCACAAAGAGAACAGCGGCTTTGGCAGCGGATCCTTTGACCAAAGACTCAAGATGATTTACAAAAATCATTACCAACTCACCAAAAGCACCAACAACGGTATTTATACAGCTCATCTCAAAATAAATCTCGGAGAATTCTATGATAAAGTGCGTTATACTGGATGATGAACTGCTCGCAATCAGCTATCTAAAACTACTTTGCGACGAACTGAAAGTTGAGGTGGTAAAAGCCTTCAACAATCCTAAAATTTTCCTTCAGGAAATCGACGCTATAGATTGTGATCTGTGCATTCTGGACATAGAAATGCCTGGCCTGAACGGACTGCAGGTGGCGGAACTCATCAAGGGAAAAAAAATCATTTTCACGACAGCTTATAAGGATTACGCAGCAGAAGCGTTTGACCTGGATGTCGTAGATTACGTGCGCAAACCAATCCAAAAAGAGCGGCTGCAGCAGGCTTTTGAAAAGACGGAAAAACTAATCCAAGACCACGAGAAAAGCCAATTTTTTGAGTGGAACACCAATCTCGGAAAAACCTTGATATTCACCAATGAAATCATCTGGATCAGGGCTTCAGAAATAGACAGCAGAGATAAAGATCTCACGCTGAAAAACGGTTCCGAAGTCACTCTGAAAAACCTGAGCTTCAAACATTTATCGGAATTGCTGCCTCAAAAATATTTTGTTCAGATTAATAAAAAAGAGATGGTAAATGTACAGTCTATCAAAATACTATCGCCATCAGAAGTGTTTTTAGATATCGCTGCTGCTGACGGAAATCCCGTCAAACTCTCTGTAAGTGAGGTCTACCGGGATCAGGTTTCAGAGAAATTCCGCTGTTGAAATCAATCTGATATTTTGGTGCAGAATTCGGTCACTTTATTACATTTCTGGTTGTGAAAGTACATTTTCTATGGAAAACTTCTCAATTTAGCGTCTTCAACAGAGAACATTTCAAATTTTTATGATGGCAAAGTACAGGAATATTATTTTTTACGTCGCTACGATTTTGTTTTTTTCGGCGCTGATGTACTGGTTTTTCATCGAGGGAAAAACGCTGGAACTTGGTGAAAACATAATCCCGGTAAAATCTACCGGAGCCACAATGTGGGAGAATTTTACAGATTCTTTTTTATCAAACCTCCATCATCCGTTGGCATTGCTTCTCGCGCAGATTGTCACCATTATTCTGGTCGCAAAACTCTTCGGATGGGTCTGTGTTAAACTGAAACAGCCCTCTGTCATTGGCGAAATGATTGCAGGGATTGTCCTCGGACCTTCTTTGGTAGGACTCTATTTTCCTGAATTTTCTGCTTTTATGTTCCCCAAAGAATCCCTACCAAACCTGCAGTTTCTGAGCCAGATTGGCCTGATCCTGTTTATGTACATCGTCGGGATGGAACTGGATCTCAGCGTCCTGCGAAAAAAAGCGCACGATGCAGTAGTAATCAGCCACGCGAGCATCATTTTTCCGTTTGCACTCGGTGTCGGACTATCTTATTTTATCTACAAAGAATTTGCGCCGCCTGGCATCCAGTTCAGTTCATTTGCACTGTTTATCGCTATTGCGATGAGCATTACAGCATTTCCCGTTCTGGCAAGAATTGTACAGGAGAGGAATCTGCATAAAACGAAAATAGGAACTATCGTCATTACCTGTGCTGCAGCAGATGATATCACGGCCTGGTGTATTTTGGCGGCGGTAATTGCAGTCGTAAAAGCAGGATCATTTTCAGGATCTGTTTTTGTTATTTTGATGGCCGTTTTTTATGTTTTTCTGATGATCAAATTGGTAAGACCTTTTCTCACCAGAATTGCAGAATCGCAGAAAGGAAAAGGATTTATCAACAAAGCACTGGTCGCTGTTTTCTTTCTGATTCTGATTATTTCGTCGTACGCAACAGAAGTTATCGGGATTCACGCTTTATTTGGAGCTTTCATGGCCGGCGCTATTATGCCTGAAAATATCAAATTCAGAAATCTCTTTATAGAAAAAATCGAAGATGTTGCCTTGGTTTTGCTCCTTCCTTTATTCTTTGTTTTTACAGGATTGAGGACTCAGATTGGATTGCTTAACGAGACATATCTCTGGCAGATCACAGCACTGATCATCCTGACAGCGGTGACCGGAAAATTTATCGGAAGTGCTTTGACAGCAAAATTTTTAAAGATCAGCTGGAAAGACAGCCTTACCATTGGAGCGCTGATGAACACGCGCGGACTCACAGAACTCATTGTCCTCAACATCGGATATGATCTGGGTGTTTTGGGACCGCAGCTCTTTGCTATGCTTGTCATTATGGCCTTGTTTACCACTTTTATGACCGGTCCAAGTCTCGATTTTATCAATTATCTTTTTAAAGGACGAAAGTCTATGCTCGAAGAGGATTCTGACGCCAATGCTGAAAAATACAAAGTTTTGCTATCCTTTGAAACGCCTGATTCCGGAAAGACTCTGCTGAAATTTGCTGATAATCTGACCAACAAAATGAACGGCAACAAGAGTATTACGGCAATGAATATTGCACCTGTCAACGAGCTTCACGCTTATGATATTGAACATTATGAACAGGAATTATTTGAAAATGTGATCGAGACTTCCAATGAGTTGAAACTGGAAGTGACAACGCTGTTCAAGGCATCAACAGATATCGAAAATGATTTGATTAATATCACCAACAAAGGCAATTACGACCTGCTTCTGATCATGCTTGGAAAATCGATTTATGAAGGGAGTTTACTTGGAAAACTGCTTGGATTTACGACCAAAATTATCAATCCTGAAAAGTTGCTGAAAACTGTGAAGGGCCAATCTTACATCTTCAATACCTCACCGTTTGATGATTTCACGCTGGGAATCCTCGATAAAACCAACATTCCGGTTGGAATAATGGTAGACAAAAATTTTGAAAGTGCAGATAAGATTTTCATTCCGATTTTTGAACTGAACGACTTCTATCTTGTAGAATATGCGAAAAGACTGATCAATAATAATGATTCACAGGTCATCATTCTGGATGCGGCAGGACAGATCCGCAAAAATACAGAAATCCGCGAGCTCATAAGGAATATAGAGCATATTGCGCCCAATCACATTACACTTTACAACGAAAAGACGATCGAAAAAGAATTCCTCAAATCTCAGGATCTGATGCTCATCAGCAGCAAAAGCTGGCGAAACCTGATCGATTCCAAAAGTCTTTGGCTGTCGGATATCCCATCTACACTGATCATTTCCAATCCATAATTTTTTTGAGATTTAAGAAATTAATGTTTATCTTCGTTATGTGAAAACGATCAACGACACATATTATTACGATATTTTAAACCTCAGAAAGGATTAGGAATCGTATGTACCCATATCAAAACCTCGTCCTTATGACGGGGTTTTTTGTTTTAAAAAAATAAATTATTACAGATGAAAATCAGCATTATAGGAACCGGATTAATCGGCGGTTCTATCTCACTTAAATTAAAAAATACGAAGTTTACCAATTTCGTTTACGGAATAGATCAAAATGAATCGCACCTCAGCAAAGCCCTGGAACTCAAAATCATTGATGAAAAAGCAGATCTGGAAAGCGGCGTGAAAAATTCTGAGCTTATAATCATTGCTATTCCGGTGGATGCTGCGCGGAAAATATTGCCTAAAGTTTTGGATTTAATTAATGAAAATCAAACGGTGATGGATGTTGGTTCTACAAAATCCGGAATTGTAGATTCTATCAAAGATCACAGCAACCGAAGAAGATTTGTAGCATTTCACCCGATGTGGGGAACGGAAAACTCGGGTCCTCAATCCGCCACCAAGGACAGTTTTGCAGGCAAAGCGGCTGTCATCTGCAACAAAGAAGATTCGGATGCTGATGCATTGGCAACCGTAGAAAAAGTGATTGAGAATCTGGAAATGCATCCTGTTTATATGAATGCTGAGGCGCACGACGTCCACACCGCTTATATTTCGCACATTTCGCACATCACTTCGTATGCATTGGCCAACACCGTTTTGGAAAAAGAGCGTGAGGAGGACACTATTTTTCAGCTGGCCAGTTCCGGTTTTTCAAGTACTGTACGTCTCGCAAAATCGCATCCGGAAATGTGGGTTCCGATCTTTCGTCAAAATAAAGAAAATGTTTTAGACGTTTTGAATGAGCATATTACGCAGCTTAGAAAATTCAAATCTGCTTTGGAGAAGGAAAATTTTGAATATCTGGAGGAATTGATCACGAATGCGAATAAAATTCGTGGGATTTTGGATAAGTAGAGTTTAATAACTAATCAACAAGCTTTTTAGTTTTAGGTTTAATCACAAGAGCAGAACTTAAATTCGGGAAGTACTTAAGCATAATTTCTTTTGACTTTCCGGATGTATCAATGAATTTCCAATTTTTCCCATTATCGTTAGAAATTCCAATCAATGTATAATCTGAAAGAATATTTCCCTTTGGAGTTTTCATTAGCAGTTGCTGAGTGATTGTAAGTTGTGTTTCATTTCCCTTTTTAACAAATTTGGAAGGATCTTTAAATGTGATATTAATAAAAGCAAAACCCTCGTTTCCCATTTTTTCAATCGAAGCTTTTGTTGCTTGAATTGATTTCTCCTTACCACCCATCATTTCAACAACTTTTGGATAAGTAAAATTTAAAAAGTCGTTATATTTTTTTTCGAGAAAATATTTTCTCATCAGTTGTAGCTGGCTGTTCAAATTTGGATTACTTGTTTGAGAATACGAAAGACTGAAAGTTAACAATAAAATTGTTATTAAAATATGTTTCATTTTTACTGTACTTAAGATAAATGTTGGTACTATAAAATCATGTAGTTATTGCAGCCCGGCTTGAGTGGAAATCCTTTTTTGCTGCTGGAAATGCTAAGGCAAAAAAGATTGGGAACGGAAGACGGAAATAGCTGCCCAAACTTTATTTATCAAACTGATTTGGATGCAATTTTTTGATGTCAGCTACAGTTCCAAGCACTTTATCCTTCAATGAATTTTGGTAAATTTCCAGTTGTTCTGAAACTCCGGAATCTGAAGTTCCGATAATTTTCGCAGCAAGTATTCCGGCATTTGTGGCGCCGTTCAAAGCGACAGTAGCCACGGGAATCCCCGACGGCATCTGTAAAATCGACAAAACGGAATCCCAGCCATCGATGGAATTGGAAGACAAAATAGGAACGCCAATAACTGGCAACGTCGTACAACTCGCCACCATTCCCGGAAGATGTGCTGCGCCGCCAGCGCCTGCTATGATGACTTTGAGGCCTCGTTCCTTAGCTGTTTTGGCGTAATCAAACATCCTTTCGGGCGTTCTGTGCGCAGAAACTACAGTCAATTCATAAGGGATTTCCAGAGAGTTCAAAAACGCTGCAGCTTGCTGCATAATTGGCAAATCACTTTGGCTGCCCATTATTATTCCGACCATAATCAATTTGGATTTTAGATTGAGATTTTAGATTGAGAATCTAAGATCAGCATCTGATTTTATTTTAAAGATCTGATTTCTGCATCAGAATTTCTTTTTATTTCGATGCTCAAAGATAAAGATTTATGTGCAAAACCAGACTTTTTGGAATACCTTTGGACTTAATTTTTTTTAGAAAACTTTGAGTTCAAAAACCATCATCTGTATTTTTGTTGTTGCTATCGTCTGGGGGACTACTTTTCTGGGCATCAAAATTGGGGTAGAAACAGTTCCGCCTTGGTTTGTAGCGGGATTCCGTCAGTTTTTAGCAGCGCTGATCCTTTTACCGATCCTTCTGTACAAGAGAAATCTGAAATGGATTGGCTGGAAGAATTTCAGCATTCAGATCACCCTTGCGTCCCTGATGCTGGTGGGTGCAAATGGCTTGACTACCGTTGCTGAGAAAAATATTACAAGCAGTCTCACGTCCCTCATCAGTGCGCTTTCGCCGGTTTTCATCTTCGTAGCGAGTATGATTATCGGGATGGAAAAATTTACGTTCCGGACATTGATTGGCCTTCTGATGGGACTATTTGGTATCGTTTTTATATTCTGGGACGGCATCCACGACCTTACGAATCCCGATTACAGAAATGGACTGCTGATCCTGCTTTTAGCTGTGATGTGCTGGGGAATCGGAACAATTTATACCAAAAAACTACATACTGAAAACAACAATCTGTTTCTCAACCTCTTCTACCAGTTCGCGTTTGCGGGCATCATTCAGCTGATCTTTGCATTTCAGTTTTCCGGCGAAATCGATTTTGCGAGTTGGTCTGTTCAAAGTATCTCAGCTATAATTTATCTGGCTGTTTTTGGTTCCGTAGCTGCTTTTTTTGCTTATCATTATTTACTTAGAACCCTATTTCCAACGCAGGTTTCCATCCTTTCTTACGTAAATACGATCATCAGTATTTTTCTGAGCTGGCTGATACTCGGAGAAACAATATCTGCAAAATTCCTGATTGCTACGGCATTTATTATCTGCGGTGTTTTTATCATTAATTATAAACCGGGAATGCTGAAATTCCGGAGAACAATAAAAAATGCGCCAATTGATAAATTTTAGTTAATTTCACACTCAACAAAAAACATTAATAAATTAATCCTTACACAATGAAAAAAAACCTGATATTAGCTGCTACAGCTATTTTATTAGTTGCAGTATCTTGCAAAAAAAACGAAACTGTTGTTACCACAGATGGCTCTGACACTCTAAGTGTTGTAAAAACTACAGAAACGACTACATTATCCAATGATGAAGCGAAAGCTAAAGTAGACAAAGCGCAGGCAGACCTGGATACAGCAATCAAAAATGGTGATAAAAAAGCAGAAGCAGCGTCCCGACAGGCTCTTGCAGATGCCAATGCAGCGTGGCAAAACACCAAAGCAGCAGTAAATAATGCAGCACAAGACGTAAAAGAAGGCGTTGACAATACTGTTAACAAAACGAAAGTAGCGGCAGAAAATGCAAAAGCAGATATGAAAGAAACTGCGCAGGACACCAAAGAATCTATCAACAAAGCGGCACAGGACACCAAAGAAACCTATAACGAAACACTTGATAAACTGAAAGCCAAGTAATTTATTCTAAAACGAAAAGTAGAAAGCAAGGTCAAAAACCTTGCTTTTTTTATTGCTTTACGCGATGACTTTGACAATCGATTTGATGTGAATCAGCTTATCCATAAGCTCTTCCCGGGAATCCGCCAAGACATTAATATGTCCCATTTTCCTGCCCGGTTTTGTCTCTTTTTTACCGTAGATATGGACGTATGTTTTTGGCAATTTTAAGACCTCTTCCAGACCTTCATACTTAACTATGCCCGAATAATTTTCTTCACCCACGAGGTTCAGCATTCCTGAAAATCCCATAGAATCTGTATCTGCCAAAGGTAGATTTCTCACCACTCTGTAAAATTGTTCAAACTGCGAATTGGCATTCCCTTCCTGTGACTGATGGCCGGAGTTGTGCAGTCTTGGCGCGGTTTCATTGACCCAGACTTTCCCGTCTTTATCCAGAAACAATTCAATGGCAAAAAGGCCTGCGGAGTCTGCAGCTCTGATGAATTGTTTTGCAATAAGATCGATCTGACTCTGTGTTTCTGCAGAAATATCTGCCGGACAGATATTAAAATCAAGCAGGTTCAATTTTGGGTCAGCCACCATTTCTGTCACGGGAAACGTTTTGGTCTCGCCACTTTCATTTTTGGCAACAATCAGGGAGAGTTCCTTATCAATATTCACAAGATCCTCCAGCACAGATTCCTGTGTCCAAAGGTTTCTCCAGTCCTGAGTAGAGCGTATCACCTGCACGCCTTTTCCGTCATAGCCGCCTGTGTTCAGCTTCTGAACGAAAGGAAGCTGGATTTTAATTTCTTCCTCACTTCCATCCATAATTTCGAATTCCGGCGACGGAATATGGTTTTCTTCATAGAATTTTTTCTGAAGAATTTTCTGCTGAATAATTTTTATAATATTTGAATTTGGAACTACTTTAACACCCTGATTTTCGAGTTGTTCCAGTGCATCAGCGTTAACGTGCTCTATTTCTATCGTGACGACGTCTTTGTCCTGCCCAAATTCGAGAACATCGTCGTAATTATTAAAATCGCCTCTGGTGTAATGAGAAATGCCGGCGCAGGAACACTCCGGATTGGGATCCAGAACATAAAATTCATCATCATATTTCAATGCTTCCTGAATAAACATCCGTCCGAGTTGTCCACCACCCAAAATTCCTATTTTCATTTTTAATTATTTGATTAGATTTAAGAATCAGAAACCGAGATTCCGGACTCTTTTTTAATAATTGAGCTTAATTTATTTGATTTACTTACTGCAGTTATCCTGCCTTCTGGTATCAATAATATACTGAATTTTCCAGCCGTTATCTGTTTTCACCAATTGAAAAGAATTGACACCACAATGCGAAAATTTCCCTTGATAATAAAATTCATAAGGCGTCCACACAGAAGCCAGATTGCCGTCTATCAGGATATTTGAGAACGTTATCCTTTCGTCCAGAGCACC